>OGKR01001156.1_pt1 | contig 21495 bp, 19 predicted proteins | sample 1572431 | NCBI WGS metagenome assembly OGKR01 (sample SAMEA2582079, study PRJEB24529) | metagenome | biome: Human gut stool | place: China | collected 2011 | reverse complement strand
ATATAGAAATGCGCTTTAGATGCATCATAATTTTCCTCTTTATTGTTGATTAAAATGTTGTTCCCTTGCTTGGGAAGTGCGGTCATTATAAACATCGTTTTTTCTGATGGCTATTTCATATTATCTAGTGATTCAATAGTTAAAATCTATCCATAATAAATTATACATAGTTGAAAACTTTCATTATAAGTTATGAAAAAAACTCTGTGAAGTAGATCACACATTCAATATTTCCCCTTTGACAGAATGAATCGAAGATGACTATGATTGATGCAGATCATTTTATTCTAAGATTTGATTGCTTTACTTCATTTTCGAATGAAATGTTTGGCTAGGTTTAAAAACCAAAAATATGATTTTATTACTCATCAGGAGTTTAGTATGACAAAGCATTTTTCCTTTGAAACTAATGAATCTCGTCGTCATTTTATGAAGCTGATGGCTGGCGTGGGGGCAGGTCTTGCATTTAGTGGTACATTAGGCACATTTGCACCAAAAGCCTTTGCTGCAGACATTAAAGGTAAAACCATTGAAGCGGGGATTGCTTATCCACTTTCTACCGGTTTTGACCCAATGACATCAAGTGGTGCTTCACCTTATGCAGCAAACTTGCACATTTTTGAAGGTTTGGTGGATTTGCATCCTGCAACTCGTGAACCTTATCTTGCTTTGGCTGGAAAAGAGCCAGAACAAGTTGATGAAACAACATGGCGTATTACTTTACGTGAAGGCGCAACCTTCCATGATGGCGCACCAGTTACCACTGAAGACGTTGTGTATTCCTTCAATCGTATTATGGATCCAGCCAATAAATCATTATTTGTGATGTTTATTGATTTCATTGAAAGTGTGAAAGCTTTAGACGATAAAGTGGTGGAATTTAAATTGAAATATCCATTTGCTTTATTTGCTAACCGCTTAACTTGCGTGAAAATCGTACCGAAACACGTGATCGATAAAGTAGGGCAATCTGCATTTGATGCGCACCCTGTTGGTTCTGGTCCATTCAAATTTGTTTCAGCTGTGAAAGATGACAAAATCGTCTTTGAAGCGTATGAACCTTATAATGGTAAATATCCAGCACAAGTTGAAAAAATGTCTTGGTTATTACTTTCTGATGCCGCAGCTCGTGTAACTGCACAAGAGTCTAAACGTACTCAAGCAATGGAAAGCGTGCCTTATTTAGACATTAGTCGCTTGAAAAACAAAAAACAACAAGTGCAATCCGTTCAATCTTTCGGCTTGTTATTCTTAATGTTTAACTGTGAAAAAGCACCGTTTAACAATCCAAAAGTACGTCAAGCGTTACACTATGGTTTAAACACTGACAAACTTGTTGATATTGTATTTGATGGTAATGCAGAAGCTGCAACATCATACTTACAAACGACTCACCCAGATTATATTAAGGCATCAACTCAATATCCTTATGATCCGGAAAAAGCAGCGGCATTATTAAAAGAAGCCGGTGTGACTGAGCTTAAATTTGAATTGCTCGCAACAGACCATGACTGGGTGAAAGAATATGCACCGTTAATTTTAGAGTCTTGGAACAAGATTCCAGGTGTGAAAGTGACTTTACAACACTTACAATCAGGTGCGTTATACAGCAACAACGTGGATCCAGGTGTGTATGAAGTGGCAATCGCTCCGGGTGACCCATCAGTGTTTGGTAATGACTTAGACTTGCTTTTAAGCTGGTGGTATCGTGGTGATGTATGGCCGAAACGTCGTTTCCGCTGGAGCAACACTCCTGAATTTGCGAAAGTGACGGAATTACTCAATGCAGCAGTGAGAGCAAAAGATCACGCTGAAGCGAAAAAATCATGGGAAGAAGCGATTAACATTATTGCGGCTGAAGTACCACTTTATCCGATTGTTCATCGTAAACTTCCTTCTGCATGGGATGATAGCAGCCTTGAAGGTTATCAACCATTGGCGACAACCGGTTTATCTTTCCTCGGTGTGGGCCGTAAATAAAAGCACTTTTTAATTTAATGTTTTGGCTGTTGAGCAATCAACAGCCTTTTTTCTTTCTTTTTAACACCAAAGTGCGGTCATTTTTCTCTCTATTTTTCAATCATTTTTTCTCTCAATTTCATTTCAAAAAAATCTTTGTGAAGCCGATCACAGATTTGAATTTTGCCCTATGTACTTGGATTGACAGGGCTTAGGCTGAACATTATGATTACTGTAATTCATTTTGTTTTTGAATTTGATTGTTTCGCTTCATTTTTGAAGCTAACGAATTTCTCAGGCTAGAATAGGAGAAGTCAGATGGAAATGATACTTCGGTTATTGTTACGCCGATTGATGGCCTTGCCAGTCATGATTCTTGGTGTAACAGCACTCGTTTTTGTGGTGCTTCAATTCACACCAGGTGATCCTGCTACGGTGGCATTGGGCGAAAGTGCGAGTGAAGCGGCAAAACAACTTTACCGCGAATCACACGGCTTAAATGATCCACTCTTTGTTCAATATTTTCGCTTCTTAGGTAATTTACTTGTATTGGATTTTGGTGTGACTATGCCACCAGAATTACCGATCAGTAGTATGTTAGCGAAATCTTTCCCAATCACTTTACAACTTACCTTAATAGGTGTGGTGTTTGCGGCGGTAGTGTCTTTCTCATTAGGTGTACTAGCCGCACTTTATCGTGATAGCTGGGTAGACCAAGTGATTCGTTTAATCTCTGTTGCGGCGGTTGCGACACCATCATTCTGGTTAGGTATCTTACTTATTCAATGGTTCTCTTTGGAATTAGATTGGTTGCCTTCTGGTGGTTTTGTGCCATTTAGCGAAAGCCCTATGGGGTATATCAATTCCATGATTTTGCCATCTCTTGCGCTTGCTGTGCCGGTATGTGCGTCATTAATTCGTGTGGTGCGTACAACCATGGTTGAAGAAATGGATAAAGACTATGTGAGAACAGCGATTGGTAACGGTGTGCCTTATGCAACCGTTATTCGTCACAACGTATTACGCAATGCATTAATCACGCCTGTAACAGTATTAGGTTTACGTGTAGGTTACTTACTTGGTGGTGCGGTAGTTATCGAACAAATCTTTGACTTACCGGGCATGGGTAAATTGATTTTTAACGGCATCGTCAATCACGACTTACACTTAGTACAAGGTGTGGTTCTGACAATCGCCTTTACCTTCGTTTTAGTGAATATTATCGTTGATATTCTCTATGTGTTGATTAACCCTAAAATTCGGAGTCTATAATGTTTCGTCAAGGTTTAGCAGATCGATTAGCTGCAAGCGGTGCGAGATTCCGAGCACTTTCCACCGCATCAAAAATTTCATTATTATTCTTAGTTTTCGTTGCCTTAGTGGCGGTGTTTGCCCCTTGGGTAGCAACACATGATCCATTAGAAGTGATCGCGCGTATGCGTGCTCCAAGTGCGGAATATTGGTTTGGGACTGATCGACTTGGTCGTGATATTTTCTCTCGTATTGTTTACGGTGCCCAAACGTCCTTATTTATCGGTTTAGGTGCGGTAGCTTGTGCCATTATTTTTGGTAGTGTTTTAGGTGCAACTGCAGCCACATCCGAGAAATGGGGCAATGAAATCATCATGCGCTTAATGGATATTTTAATGGCCTTCCCAGGTATCGCATTAGCGGCAGTGTTATTAGCAACATTTGGTAACTCTGTGCCAGTCATTATCATCACCATTGCCGTAGTATATACACCGCAACTTGCTCGTGTGGTTCGTGCGAATGTGGTATCACAATGGGATGAAGACTATGTGCGTGCTGAACGCGTTATTGGTGGTAGCCGTACTTATATTCTTCTCAAACACGTTGTTCGAAATACAGCCGCACCGGTTTTAGTATTCGCAACGGTAATGGTGGCAGATGCCATTGTATTCGAAGCCTCGCTTTCTTTCTTAGGTGCAGGTGTACAACCACCACATCCTTCATGGGGTAACATTCTTTCTGAAGGTCGTAACATCGTATTAAATGGTGCATGGTGGGCGACAACCTTTGCGGGTGTCATGATTCTTTTAACTGTATTAGCCTTAAATATCTTGGCGGAAGGGCTTACCGATGCCTTGGTTAACCCGCGCTTAAAAGGTGGTAAAAAACCAGAAGGCAAATCAGATGAACGTCTTTCTACTGACGTACAAGAAGCACTTGCTGAAGGTCTTGCATTGAAACGTTACTTACTCAAATTACATGAAAAAGAAATCACCCGTACGAATCGTATGCAGTTAAATCCAAATGCAAAACCGATTTTACAAGTGAAAAACTTATCAATCCGTTTCCCGAATCGTTACGGCGAAATTCCATTGGTTGATAATATTAGCTTCACCGTAAACGAAGGCGAAACCATGGGGTTAGTAGGTGAGTCTGGTTGTGGTAAATCCATTACAGCATTCTCTATCATGGGCTTGTTACCAAAAACAGCAAAAATTACCGGGGAAGTGCTTTTCACCGACCGCAGTGGCAAACAACACAGTTTACTTAACGCTAACAATTTAAGTGAATTGCGTGGTTCTGAAATTGCGATGATTTACCAAGACTCTTTAAGTGCGTTAAACCCATCAATGCGTATTAAAGATCAAATGGCACAGCTCATTAAACGTGGTAGCCACCATACCGCAGAAAAATTGTTGGAATGGGTACACCTTGATCCTGAAAAAGTATTGAACCGTTATCCGCATGAACTTTCTGGTGGTCAACGTCAACGTGTGGTGATTGCAATGGCATTAACTCGTGAGCCGAAATTATTAATCGCTGATGAACCAACAACCGCATTAGACGTAACCGTTCAAGCAGAAGTAGTGAAATTATTGAATGAATTACGTGAGAAACTGGGGTTTGCAATGGTGTTTGTCAGCCACGATTTAGCATTGGTTGCACAGTTAGCTCACCACATTACGGTAATGTATGCAGGACAAGTGGTGGAAATGGCACCAACATCCTTATTGCTTGCTAACCCAACACACGAATATACCCGTGGCTTATTGGGTTCTGTCCTTTCAACTGAAGTCCGTGCGACACGTTTATATCAAATTCCGGGCAGCGTTCCATCACCTTACGATTTTGCTGTAGGTGACCGTTTTGCAAGTCGTTCATTGCGACCAGATGCAAATCCGGATCAAAAATTGATATTAACCGCCGTGGAAGGCGAGCCGTCTCACTTGTGGGCCTCTCATTTAGCTGAGCCTGTAACGGAAGCGAAAGGAGCATAATATGAGCAGTAGTATCAAAGTCATTAAAAAACAAAACATTATCGATTTAGAAAATATTGTGGTGCAATTTCCTTCTCGCGACGGTTCGTTGTTTGGACGTAAAAAATTCACAGCAGTAAACAATGTGAGTCTTGGCATTAAAGCGGGGGAAACCATTGGTTTAGTTGGTGAGTCTGGCTGCGGAAAATCTACCTTAGCTAACGTGATCATTGGGCTTCTTAAACCGACATCTGGTTTAGTAAAATTCAACGGTTTACAAATGCAATATGGCAGCTCAGAAGCGAGAAAACAATTCGGTCGCCAAGTATCCGTTATTTTCCAAGACCCGGCAACCGCACTGAATCCTCGTATGAAAGTGTTGGATATTTTGCGTGACCCAATGGATATTCACAATGTGTTACAACCTCATGAACGGGAAAAGCGTGTGTATGACTTGCTTTCTCGCGTAGGTTTACCACGTTCTGCAGCACAAGTTGAACCAACTCGTTTATCGGGTGGACAAAAACAACGTGTGGCCATTGCACGTGCTTTAGCGTTGAATCCAAAACTGATTGTTGCGGATGAACCGACTTCTGCGCTAGACGTATCCGTTCGTGCTCAGGTATTAAACTTATTGGCTGACTTGAAAAAAGAACTCAATCTTGCCATGGTGTTTATCTCTCACGATATCCAAACCGTACGCCAAGTATCTGATCGCATTGTCGTGATGTACGGTGGTCAAATTTTGGAAACCGGTAGCACAGAAGATATTTTCAACCACCCAACAGTGGATTACACCAGAAAATTACTTGGTGTTGCACCGTCCTTGTTGTAAACAGATAAAATAAAACATCTTAATTTATGACCGCACTTTAAAGTGCGGTTATTTTTTGCTTATTTTAGGTATTAAAGCGTTAGTGAAAGGTTAGAAACATACTCCAAAAGCCTTTTAGCGTTTAGGTTTTTTCTCAAATAGCGTAGAATGGGCATATAAAAATAAGGAGATTTAACATGCAACAAAAAATTCAACAAGCATTAGCAAACTCGCCACTTTCAAATGCAATTCTTTCTGCATTAGAAGAACAAGAATGGAAAGGTTTTTTACCGGCTGAAAAAGTGCGGTCAATTTGTGATGAATTTAAGCTTACGCCTGTTCAATTAGGTTTGGCGCTTTTGCCCGTAGCAGCTTGTTATAGCCACACGCCCATTTCAGAATTTCATGTTGGAGCTATTGCGATTGGTGAAAGTGGTGATTTTTACTTTGGTGCGAATCAAGAGTTTCAGGGTGGCAGCATGGCTCAAACCATCCATGCTGAACAAAGTGTGATTAGCCATGCATGGTTACGAAATGAATCTCGCATCACGGATATTGTGGTGAATTACACGCCTTGCGGTCACTGCCGCCAATTTATGAATGAGCTTTATCAAGCGGAAGATTTGAAAATCCATTTGCCACATAGTCAAAATAATCCACTTCCTCAATATTTACCCGATAGCTTCGGCCCGAAAGATTTAGGCGTTGATTTGCTTCTATTAAACAAAGAAGAACAAGGTTTTACATTGACGACGGAAGATGAAGTGGCAAATAAAGCGATTTTAGGAGCAAACCGAGCACATTCACCTTATTCTAAAAGCCCTCACGGTGTAGGCATTTTATTTAAAAATGGTGAAATGATTTGTGGTCGATATGCAGAAAATGCAGCATTTAATCCAAGCTTACCAGCAATGCAAACGGCGATTAATTTTGCTTATTTAAATCAATTGGATGTATCAAAAATTGAGCGAGTAGTATTTGCAGAGAAACCGTTGCGTTTGAGTCACCGCAAGATGGCAGAGCAGTTATTGAAGAGACTCTGCAAGGTGAAAATGGAATATATTAGCCTGTAAGTGCGGTCAAAAATAAATTAGTTTTTGAACTAAAAGAAAAGGCGAACAGAGATAAGCTCTCATGTTCGCCTTTCTTTTTACTGATTTTATGCTAATTCAGCACGTAATTTTTTCGTGACATCAACCATCACTTTTAATGCCGCAATTGTTTCTGGCCAACCGCGCGTTTTTAATCCACAGTCTGGGTTTACCCATAAACGTTCTTTCGGCACCACTTGTAATGCTTTACGAAGGAGATGTTCAATTTCTTCTGCTGCAGGCACGCGTGGACTATGAATGTCATATACGCCAGGACCAATATCATTCGGGTATTTGAAATCACCAAATGCGGTGAGTAATTCCATGTCAGAACGCGAGGTTTCGATAGTAATGACATCGGCATCTAAGGCTGCAATAGCCGGTAGAATATCGTTAAATTCAGAATAACACATGTGCGTATGAATTTGGGTATCATCTTGGCAACCCATTGAGCTTAAACGGAAGGCTTCGCCCGCCCATTTCAAATAAGCATCCCAATCTGCACGTTTTAACGGTAAACCTTCACGAATAGCCGGCTCATCAATTTGAATCACTTTGATACCTGCTTTTTCTAAATCTAATACTTCATCAGAAAGCGCTACCGCAATTTGTTTACAGACTGTTTCACGAGAGATGTCGTTACGCACGAAAGACCATTGTAAGATCGTTACCGGACCAGTCAGCATGCCTTTCATCACTTTATTGGTAAGGCTTTGGGCATATTGCGACCAACGTACCGTCATTGGTTCTGGGCGAGTAACATCACCGTAAATCACTGGTGGTTTCACGCAACGAGAACCATAACTTTGTACCCAACCGAATTTGGTGAAAGCAAAACCATCGAGTAGTTCGCCGAAATATTCCACCATGTCGTTACGTTCTGCTTCGCCATGTACCAATACATCTAAGTCTAATTTTTCTTGCTCACGTACAACAAATTCAATTTCTTTTTTCATTGCAGTTTCGTAATCAGCTAAGCTGAGTTCGCCTTTTTTGAAGGCAGCACGAGCGTGACGAATTGCTGTCGTTTGTGGGAAAGAACCAATATTCGTCGTTGGCAGAAGTGGTAAATTTAACCACGCATTTTGTAATTTAATGCGTTCCGCAAATGGTGAGTTACGTTGGTCAGCATTTTTTGGTAGATTTGCTAAACGTTCTGCCACACAAGTGCGGTGAATTTCACGCGAGTTTTTACGCGCATCCGCAGCGGCTTGAGAAGCCGCTAATTCGGCTTGAACGGCTTCACGACCTTGTTCTAGTGCGGTCTTAATAATGCGTAATTCTTGAATTTTTTGTAACGTGAAAGCCAACCATTGATAAAGCTCAGGCTTATTGGCTTGGAGTTGTGTTTCAACTTCTAAATCATAAGGTGTATGGAGGAGAGAGCAGCTTGGTGCAATCCATAAACGATCACCTAATTTCGCTTTTAATAGCTCAACCACATCTAACACTTGATTCAAGTTTGCACGCCAAATATTACGGCCATCAATGATACCCACAGATAAGATTTTGTCATAATCTGTAAAGGCTGTAAGTTGTTCTGGTGCGCGCACTAAATCGATGTGTAAGCCTGCTACAGGTAAGGCTTTTAACAAATCAGAATGTTCTGCCACAGAACCAAAATAAGTCGCAAGCAATAATTTTGCTTTCACTTGTTCAGCAAAAATGGCGTAAACCGCTTTATAAGCCGCAATCCATTCTGCCGGTAAATCTAAGGTGAGAGCGGGTTCATCAATTTGAATGTATTCTACACCTTCCGCAGCTAACGTATTTAAGATTTCAACATAAACCGGCACGAGTTGTGCTAATAAATCAAAGCGATTAAATGTCGTACCTTTTTCTTTACCTAACCAAAGGAAAGTTAATGGACCAACGATGGTTGGTTTAACTTGATACCCAAGTGCTTTAGCTTCACGAATTTGTGTCACATAATGTGCTGGGTTTGCTTTAAATTGTGTTTCTTTATGGAATTCGGGTACAAGATAGTGGTAGTTGGTATCAAACCATTTTGTCATTTCAATCGCAAATTGGGTTTTATTGCCACGAGCCAACTGGAAATATTGATCGAGTGTTAAGTTTTGGCTATCGAAACCAAAGCGAGCAGGAATTGCACCTGTTGCCACTTGTAAATCTAAAATATGATCATAAAGCGTGAAATCAGCCACTGCAACAAAATCGGCATTTGCCTTGGCTTGGTGTTGCCAGTTAAGTTCACGTAATCTTTTTGCAATATCTAATAAATCTGCTTCCGCAATTTCGCCACGCCAGTAACGCTCTTGAGCAAATTTAAGTTCACGCTTTGCGCCTACGCGCGGAAATCCAGCTAAATGAAATGTTGTCATAATTAATCCTTCTATTGTTTTATTTGGTTTAGACGTCTAAACGTCTGTTCGTTTATAGAATGCAACAGAACTTTAAATTACACAACTTCATAATTTTCAGGTTTTGAATGAATTAAATTAATAAATAAAAAGACCGCACTTTAAGATTTCTAAAAAGTGCAGTCTTTTTTGTATAAGGTTTTATAGTGTTATAAGGCAGTAACGAAAGTAATCAAACCAAGTACGACACCAGGCGCATTTGCTAATGAAATAGGCAGATCGCGTTTTTCTTTCAACAAGCCATAAGCTACCCATAAACTACAGTTGATTGTCGTAGCAAAAGGCTGTAACCACCCACCTTTTTGACCAGATAAATTTAGACCAATTTGTTGCAGGTAAGAAACATACATACAAACTGAAGTAAATGTTGCGACATAGCCTAAAATGGTAATAAAACGTTGGTTTGTCATTTGCTCTCCTAAGTTTAACAAAATAATTCTAAATTAGATTATTAACTAAAAATTGATAATACATGTATATTTTATAATATATTTAATTGAAAGTCAATAAATAAAGAGATTTCATGAAATTATTTCATTTTAGTTAAGAATAAAATGCATTTTGAGGAGAGTATGAAGAGAATTGAGAGAAATAAGACAAAAAAATAACCGCACTTTAAAGCGCGGTTATAGAGAATTCTGAACAGTTTAGTTGAGATTATTCAACACCAACCATTACAGAAGTTGCTTTGATAATCGCATATGCTTCTTTACCAACTGCTAAACCTAATTCTTTTACTGCATCGATAGAGATAGTAGAAGAAATTACGTTACCGTTACCGATATCAATGTGTACGATTGCGTTCACAGAACCAGTTTCGATTGATTTTACAGTACCTTTAAGTTGGTTTCTTGCACTAATTTTCATTTAGCATTTCCTTATGTTTAAGTTAAAAAGAGTAAGTATTATATAGATAAATATATAATTTGAAAATACTACTTAATAGGTGATAAACCTTTTAATATTTGCTCGGCATTTTCTTTGCTTAACGTATAACCGTAATATTTTTTATAGAAGGCTTGCGTTTTTTCGACCATGTTTAAATCTTTAAATTGTTCAGGGTGGAAGAGCTGAGCTGCCCAAAGAATTTGTAAGGCTTCTTCGGCACTGTAGCGGTCCCATGGGAAAGTTCCTGTTGGGTTCGCATAAATACGATTATTTTTGACCGCACTTATAGACTGCCATGCTGGATCAGCTTTGATTTTTTCGATTGCGGCTTGCGCCTTATTACCACTGCTACCGATGATAATAACATCTGGATTCGATTGTAAAATAGCTTCCATGGTGACAGTCACCATATTGGCTTCATCTGGTAATACACTTTTACCGCCGGCTAATTTAATCCATTCGCCAATCATCGATTTTCCGCCGTCAATCATCATTAGATCAGAGCCTTTAGTGATGTGTAATACGGTTGGGCGTTGTTCATCTTTGAGACCTTTAAGACGTTCTTCAACAAATTTAATGTTACCGTCTAATTCTTTGATGTAGGTTTCTGCGATTTCAGGTGCCTTATCGCCTAAAACTTCAGCAGTAATGCGAACGGTTTTCTTCAAACCATCAAAATCTTGGAAACTCACTCGCACACCTTTTAATCCAGTTTGTTCCACTTCTGTTAACATGGATTTTTTTGAAAGTAATACTGCATCGGGCTTATGGCTTAACAATTCTTCTGCTTGCATGGTTTCACCATTGGTTAATACCGGTACGTTTTTGATATTTGGATACACTTCGCTATACCAAGGATTGGCCGCGATAGCGGTAGTGGTACCCACTAATTTATTCGCCTCGCCTAATAGCAAGACAATTTGGTTATTGGCATGCCAAAGGTCGGCAACGCGTTGAACATTGTCTGGTAATTCAACTTTGTTTCCCTCAACGTCAGTGACGATTTTGGCTTGTAAAGGCAGCGCAAAACAAGCGGCAAGAGAGAGGGCGATTAGGCCTTTTTTTAAAGAGTGCTTCAACATATGAATGTCCTTCTAGTGGGTTATAAATGAGTAATTGCACAGATTTGTCGTTGTAGTGCAGGCACATCGATCAGGCGCAAATCTGTTTGATAAAGGGCTTTCAGATTAGACTCAGTAATAATTTCTGGTGCTGTACCGGTTTGTAATTTTCCGTGTTCGTTTAAGATGCTCACGCGGCTGTGGGGCAGTGTGCTATGTAACAACATTGGGTGATCCGGATTATGTGTCGTCATCACAATGGTAAAGCCTTGCTGTGAGAGCTCTTTTATTAAGCTTAAGGTTTTAAACACATTGCCATAATCTAATGCCGAAGTAGGTTCATCAAATAAAATCAGTTGCGGTTGTTGCACCAAAATACGTGCGAGATTGACCAGTTGCTTTTCACCGCCACTCATTTGCATGTAAATTCTGTTTGCAAAATGGCTGATACCGAGTTTATCCAAGGCTTCATCAACTAATGTAAAATCAGCTTCACTTGGCTTATCAAAAACACCTAAATGCGCAGCACGCCCGAGCACCACATAATCACGCACACGATATTGATAGGTTTGTGGGCTGTGTTGCGAGACATAAGCAATTTTTTGAGCAATTTGCTTGCTGCTCATTTCACTTAATTTGCAATTATCTAGCAAAATTTGACCGCTCTTTGGTTTCAAAAGCCCCGCAATGCAATTTAATAAGGTTGATTTACCACGACCGTTTGCACCAAGAATAGTCAGCAATTCGCCTTTTTGTAAGGTTAAATCAATGCCGTTGAGTAGTGAATGTTCAACGTTATGCCAATAATAAAGATCGTTGATTTGCAGCATTATTCCACCACCTTTTGTTTAATCAGCACCCAAGCAAAGAATGGCGCACCAATAAAGCCAGTGAGAATGCCGAGCGGAATTTCTTGAATATATAAGTTACGGGCGAGAGTGTCGATAATGAGCAAGAAAATCGCGCCTATAAGTCCGGCAAGCGGTAAGCTTTTAACATTGTTATCACCAATGAAAAGCCGTGCTAAATGTGGAATGACTAAACCAAGCCAACCTATTGTCCCGCTTAAACAAACTGATGAAGCCGTCAGCAATGTGGAACAAACCACCATTAATCCACGTTCTAATCGAATATTCGCCCCAATTAATTTTGCCTCACGATCACCCAATGAAAGCACATTTATACGCCAACGCATTAAAAATAAGCCAAGAGTAGTAAGCAAAATAATAGGAGAAAGAATGAGCAAGTTGTCGTAGTTGGATTTAGTTAGGCTACCGAGTTGCCAATACACAATGTCAGCCAGCTGGGTTTCGGGATCGGCGAGATACTTTAGCAAGCCTAGTGTCGCCATCATAAAGCCCGAAACGATAATGCCAGAAAGGACTAAAACAATGGTGGAGTCGCGTTGAATTAAACGCGGTAAATTCATGGTAAGCAAGACGGCAATCAAACCACCGACAAAGGCAAAGGCTTGAATACCCAGCATTCCCGAACCGATTAAAATTGCTAATGCTGCCCCCACACAAGCGCCATTAGACACACCTAAAATATCAGGTGAAACCAACGGATTACGGAAAATTCCTTGATATACTAGACCAGCAATCGCCAAGGATGCACCGACCAGAATAGAGGCAATCACACGGGGTAATCGAAGATTAAAAATAATGTTGTTTTGCATATCATTGACATTATTGCCAATAAGACTTTGTATAACATTCTCAATTGGAATCGCAAAACGCCCCCAAGAGAGTGAGCATAAAATCAGCCCAATAAGCAAGCAAAGTAAAAGGGGAAAGGTAAGGGAGAATTTGTTCATACACTCAAAATCCGTTGTTTTTATAAGTATATAGCGATTGTATTTTTTTGTATATAGCGAAATTTGGGTAAAAAAATAACCGCACTTTATCGTGCGGTTGCGTTATTTTATAAGCATTTAGCTGGTTTTGGCAGACCCGCCAATTTGGTTGCTTGTTTAGCTGGTCCGTCAGGGAAGAGTCGTTGCAAATAGCGGCTATTACCTTTATCCGCACCTAATTTTTCTGACATGGCTTTTACCAGCATTCTAATCGCAGGGGAGGTGTTATATTCTTGGTAAAAATCACGCACAAAATAAATCACTTCCCAGTGAGCTTCGGTCAGTTCTACATCTTCTAGCTGAGCAATGTGTTTTGCTACATTCTCATTCCAATCAGCAATATTAAGTAAATAGCCAAAGGCGTCGGTTTCGATTTGTTTTCCTTGTACGGTAATCATATTAATTCACTTCTTTAAAACTGATCATTTCGTTATCGGAGTAGTCAGACGTATCTTCATCATCAAATTTCATTGGTTCGATACGTTCTTCATCAAATGCAGTATCACCTTCAATGCCATCAAGTGATTGACCATGTTTAATGCCTTTGAAATCGAAAAGTTTCGGGTCACATAAGTGTGACAACGTAATATTTTGCATCGCACTAAACATGGTTTCTAAGCGACCTGGATATTGACGGTCCCAAGTATTCAGCATTTCTTTCACTACTTGACGTTGTAAATTAGGTTGAGAACCACATAAATTACAAGGGATAATTGGGAACTCTTTGGCTACGGCATATTTTTCAATATCTTTTTCTTTACAATAAGCCAATGGACGAATCACGATTTGCTTGCCGTCATCTGAGATTAATTTCGGTGGCATAGATTTTAGTTTCCCACCGTAGAACATATTCAGAAACAGGGTAGCCAGCATATCATCACGATGGTGTCCAAGTGCAATTTTTGTTGCGCCAAGTTCAGTTGCTGTACGGTATAAAATACCACGGCGTAGACGAGAGCAGAGAGAACACGTTGTTTTACCTTCTGGAATTTTCTCTTTTACGATGCCATAAGTATTTTCTTCAACGATTTTATAATCCACACCAATACTTTTCAGATATTCCGGCAAAACATGCTCCGGAAAACCTGGCTGTTTTTGGTCTAAATTGACGGCTACAATATCAAATTTAATCGGTGCGCTTTGTTGTAAATTCAACAAAATATCAAGAAGTGTATAGCTGTCTTTACCACCAGAAAGACAAACCATGACTTTATCACCCTCTTCAATCATGCCAAAATCAGCAATTGCATTACCTACATTACGACGAAGGCGTTTTTGCAATTTATTGAAATTATAAGTCTGTTTTTTATCTTGGTTTTGTTCTGTCATATTGATTTACTTTAGCTAATAAAAAAGCTCTGAATAACTTCAGAGCTTATAAATTTTATGGCGCCAGTAGGTGAGAATTTTTCTGTTTTTTCTTCTAAAAGAAAAACTCAACTTTTGGCGTAATCTTAAATGTAATTGCTCTAAAAACAATTTCGAAATTATATCACACAACCTAGCAGGAATGTGGCTATGTATTTTCTGCAAAGATTCTTAATCTCCACTCAATATTGAAGTAATTAATGTTGCACATATGCTTTTTATCACATCAAAAGATAAGTCAAGGCTTTTAGCTTTAGCTGCATTTTTAATTTTATTCCAAATATTATCACTACGAATTTTGCCAAGGAACTCATGTCCTTGCCAAGTAAGTGAAAGTGCAACATAGTTTTCACCATCAAGATCACTCAAATCTTCAAGGGTGATTAAGCCAGCCTGCTCAAGCAATTTATAATGATAATTGACTTCTAATTTAAGTAGTATTTTACGAATTAAATCCCAATCTCTTTTCATTTTGTTATGCCTGCATTATACATTTCTGTTAAATCTAGCTCTTATTAAATGTGAATTCAACCATATTTTGAGGGGGGCTTACAATTTAAAAACAAAAAAATTCATATAGAGTAATCGCAAAAATATTTAACTGATTGGCGTAATTCTGGCGTAATAAACTTATAAAAATATATGAAAACGGGTGGTGCTAAAGAGTAGAAATGTTTAAACGTTGATATAAAGATTTATAGATGATTGATTTTATTTGAAATATACAAAGCAAAAAATCCCCGTTCAATGAACGAGGATTATAATGTGGTGCCTAGGGTCGGACTCGAACCGACACGGTTATTCACCGGCGGATTTTGAATCCGCTGCGTCTACCAATTTCGCCACCCAGGCATTTGGGTTGTTCTGAATTATACGGTTATCTTACTTCGTTGCAAGTAAAATTTCATTAAAAACGTGTGGTTGTTTTAAATTTCATCAACTTGTATTCAAAGATGAAAGGGAAGTTCAAAATAATTTGATACGTTGTCACAAATCATAGGTGAAATAAAAGCTTAGTATTTCTACTAAGCTTTATAATTATCTAATTAAGCGGTTTGACCAGCAAGGTTACCTAAATCTTTATCGATTAAGAATAAGCCTTTGCCATCTTCGCCAAGAAGATTTAATTTGTCTAAAATACCGCTGAATAATTTCTCTTCTTCGTGTTGTTCTGCAACATACCATTGTAAGAAATTGAATGCAGAGTAGTCTTTTTCTTCAAAAGTTTTACCCACTAATTCATTGATTTTACTTGTGATCAATTTTTCGTGTTTGTAAGTTAATTCAATGATTTCTTTTAATGATTTATACTCATGCGCAGGTGCTTCAATTGCAGTGATTACCGCTAATGCACCAGTTTCATTTAAATACGTGAATAATTTACGCATGTGTTGCATTTCTTCTGCAGCGTGAGCTGATAAGAATTTAGCTGCACCTTCAAAACCGTTTTGTTCGCACCATGCGCTCATTTGTAAGTAAAGGTTTGAAGAGTAGAACTCAAGGTTCATTTGATCATTTAATAATTTGATTACGTTTGTTGATAACATTTTGTATTCTCCTTCTAAAATTATAATGTTGCTAAATCACGATCGATAAAGTAAAGCGAACGACCATCTTCACCCAGCAAGTTAAATTTATCAATAATGCTATTGAATAATTTTTCTTCTTCGTGTTGTTCTGCAACGTACCATTGTAAGAAGTTAAAAGTAGAATAGTCTTTGTTTGCAAAAGTTACTTCAACTAATTCATTAATTTTAGAAGTAACGAGTTTTTCATGTTCAAGTGTGGTTTCAAATACTTCTCTAAGTGATTTGTAGTCATTCTTAGGTGCATCAATTTTACCTAAAAGTGGCATACCACTTGTTTCACTCACATATTTGAATAATTTTTGCATGTGTTCTAATTCTTCATCAGCATGACGAAGTAAAAATGCTGCAGCACCTTCGTAACCGTGCTTGCTACACCAAGAACTCATTTGTAAATAAACATTAGAAGAGTAGAACTCTAAATTGATTTGTTCATTTAACTTATCTGCGATTGCTTTATTAAGCATAACCAACTCCTTTCCTTATTAAGTAGAGATTAAAAATAAAAACAAGACTGCTTAACTTGTCATCGGTGTGCATTCTAATCTCACAAATGAGAATAGTCAAGCATTTTTTTTAATTTTTTTTCATAAACCACTAATAATAAAGAAAAAATCAATCTTAATTATTCTCATTTATGTAATATATGTAAAATAAATTCTCATTATCAGATCAAGAATGATGAAATCTGGTGAATTGATGTGCGCACTTGTATTCAGAATTCACATAGCGTTACCTTCAAAGTTTGATTCTACTTAATTATTCCATCTCAAAGACATCCATTTATTTCTTCTATATCCATAAGCCGAAACTCATCTTATTTTGAGTAATACATGAAATAGGATAGTCACTTATATTGATTTGTGACATGTTTATATATTTGATTTAACATAATATACATTATGCGAAATCAATTACAAGGTTAGTGAAGGCTACGTATTAATAAGATCACAGAGTTATACACAGGTCACGAATACCACTCAAACGATGCGAAATCTGGCTTCACAATACTTTGCAATAAAATGAAATAATGATTTATACACTCTAAAGTTGTTATGTAAGGAAAAAATAAAGAAGTTTATATATGTCAAATAATGATAACGCTACGTGAATTCTGCGTTATTTTATGAGGTGAATATCATCAGATTTAAAAAAGAAAAACGTAAATCTCAGGGATTAAGATTTACGTTTTTGATGAATGGCATTTGTGTGACTATGTCACGATATATGCATAAGATTAAGATAACAGTTTTGCTCCGTATTCATAAACCTGTTGCAGTAAATTCAGTTTGGTTGGATTATCTGAATATTCCTCTGCTAACTGCTGTAAACTTTCTTCAAATTTAACCGCACTTTGTTCTAATTTACGTTGGCGATATTTTTGCCATTTGATTTGCTCAGCACGATTTAGGGTTTTGTAGAAATGTCTTGCACGATAATGGAATAACAATTCAGAAATTCGTTTATCTTCAAATGCTAAACCATGATCAGCTAATTTTTCAGGTGGTAAATCACGTAAAATAGCCATATTGTTTTTATCGGCATTGCTAAAGAAACCGTTATAAAGCTCCGTTTCTACATTATCGCTCGCCTCAAATTCGCGTTCTTCTGAGAAGATTTCAATAACTTTCTCGCGAATATCTAAGGATTGGCGCAATTTTGCTAAATTATCTAAGCATTGTTGTCTGTCTATCCCTAAACGAGCTGCATTTTCTGGCTGTAACGTTTTTGCAGGAGCCAAAATTGGGCATTTATTAATATGAACCAATTTCAATGGAACTGATGAAACTCCCCTTTCTTCTAACTCGCTTTTCTTAGTATATAAATCTTGCCGCAAAGCAGCCGCACTTTTACTGAGTAAATTATCAATATCACCTGATAAATCACAGACGATTACGGCATTTTGATTAGTTGGATGCCATGCTAATGGTGCTACCCAAGCACAATTGCCTCGACAATTCCCTAGCATACCTGAAACATGCACTAATGGTGTCATTTCCGCGGTGTCGATCAGTTTCTCAATTTCCTTTTTACCTCTATGCTCAAAGAAGAATTGAAATAATTTAGGTTGCTTTTCTTTGATTAATTTAGCCATAGCGATGGTTGCATATACATCTGCCATCGCATCATGGGCATTTTCATGCTCAATACCATTTGCTTTGGTTAGTTTTTCTAAGCGAAAGCTTGGCATACCATCATCGTCATAAGCCCAATTTATCCCTTCTGGACGCAGCGCATAGCAAGCCCGGACCAAATCCAGTAAATCCCAACGAGAATTGCCATTTTTCCAGCTGTATTCATAGGGATCAATGAAGTTACGGTAAAAGGTATAACGAGTCATTTCATCGTCATAACGAATGTTGTTGTAACCCATCACACAGGTGTTAGGTTGTGAAAATTCAGCTAGAATTTTTGCGGCAAATTCAGGTTCAGGAATCCCCTTTTCATTACATTCTTGTGGCGTGATTCCTGTGACCATTACGGCTTCCGGGGCGGGCAAATAATCATTGGTTTGCTTGCAATACAACATAATCGGCTCACCAATGATATTGAAATCGGCATCAGTACGAATACCGGCAAATTGAGCTGGACGATCACTTACCGGATTGATACCAAAACTTTCGTAATCGTAGATAAAAAAACTAAAATCGTTTGCCATAATTAAGCCAAAATTTTATCTAAATAATATAAACAGAAAATTGCTGAAAGGCTGACAAGCACACCAAACCAGTTGATTTTGCTGATTTTTTCTTTGAAGAAAAATGCGCCCGTGATGGTCCCTAAACAAATAACACCAATATTCATTCCCGCAAAAACTAAGGTTGGGTTTTGTCCGAAACTTTGATGCGCTTTAATGTAAAACAGGATGTTGAAGAAATTCAATACACCTAAAATAATTCCACCAATAAAGCTTGGTACTGTCCACTGAGTGCGTTTTAGGAATAAATACAGGAACATGACACAAGCGGCTAATGAGAAGGCAATAAATAATGTGGTTGGGAATGCTCCCCCGCTTTTGGCCACTTGTTTGAATAAGATATCAATGGTGCCATAGCCAAACCAAACACCGATTAAGCCTAAAATACCTTTAAAAGTGACCGCACTTTGTTCATTCGATTTGTTCAAAATACAGAATAAACCGATGAATGCCAAAATAATGCCAACGATTTTGGGCTGACTTAATTTTTCATGGAAAATGATAAAAGAGGCAACAATCGGTAGAAATAACGATAAGCGTTGTGCAGCATCAGAACGCACGATACCAGCAAATTCAACGGCTTTGGACATAATGATAAATACGGTTGGTAATAAAATACCTAACGCCAGGAAAATAGGAGTGCTATCACTTTGTGCTAAATATTCGGTAAATTCCAATCCTTTAAAATCAGGTTTAAGTAAGGTCAAGGTAGATGTTTTCCAATAGCTGTAGTTGAACGCTATTGCTTGTTCAATAATGATGTTTTTCTTGCGTGCAACTTTGAGTAACACCGATACGGCAACACTACATAGAATGGCTAAAATAAGGTTGTGCATAATTTGTCCTAAACTCTCATAAAAATAACAATGAAAAAAGCGGCCAATTGCTTTGACCGCTTTAAAAAACTACTCTGTTGCGCCAAAGCCACGCAAACCAACCACATGAACTTGCTCTTGGTTGCCGGCAATTTTACGCACCAGTTTATAGGTTGTCCCTTTTTCAGGGCTAATGTTTTCCGGTGCTGCGATAAGTAATTGCATATCCAAACGTTCGCAAAGTTCGAACAAGGTGGAAATAGATTTACCATCCAAACGCGCCGCTTCATCTAAGAATAGTAAACGACATGGTACGATGTCTTTACCGCGAATACGGCGGCTTTCCTCTTCCCAGCTTTGAACTACCATTAGTAGGATTGACATACCCGTACCAATTGCTTCACCTGTCGATAATGCGCCACTTTCAGCACGTAACCAGCCATCAGCACCACGGAATACTTCAACTTCTAACTCGAGGTAATTACGGTAATCCAATAATTCTTCACCGATAGTTTGTGCTGTGCGTTGGCCCATATCAATATGCGGGTTAATGCGTTGATAAAGTTTCGCAATAGCTTCAGAGAAGGTAATGCGATTATCATTGAATAAATCTTGGTATTCTTCCTGTTTACCTGACAGTGCATCAAGCAACATCGCATGTGTATCGCGAATATTGACGACTAAACGTACTGATTTTACCTGACCGAAAGCAATATTTTGTAGACCTTGGTTCAACATACGGATACGATTTTGTTCACGTTGAATGGTTTTACGCATAATATTTGCCACACTTTCAGAACTGATCGCCAATTTTTTCTCACGGCCAGTCAATTCTTCTGTTAAGCGATTAAGCTCAATTTCCATTTGCTCAATTGCATCAATCGGATCATCTGTTTTAATAATATCCTGACGAATACGTTCACGAAGATGTTGATATACAGCAATGAAGAAGCGGACTTTATTTTCTGGTTTACGGCTGTCTTCAGAAATACGCAATGCATCACGGAGATATTCATTATCAGCCACTGCAGTACGTAGCGCACCTAATGCTTTATCCGACATTGAACGTAACTCATCAGCAGATAAATAAGCTAACTCACGACGATTGAGTCGTTTTTCCACATCAGAATTGCGAGATAAACGCAGAACTACGCACCAGCTGACTTTTGCGGCTACAACCAATTCACGTTGAGTTTTGTAATCACGTTCCGCTTTGCGAATGCGTTTATTTAAGTTCTCTGCTTCGCTTTCAATGAGTGTTAATTGTTTTTCAACATAAGAGCGACGTTGACGACTGGTTGAAAGTTGTTGATACAACTCATCACGGCGATTTCTCGCACGTTCCTCTGCCCCTTCATCAGCACGCACGCCCAATTCACCAATCTCAGCAATTAATTCTTTTAACAATTGATTTTTACTGTCATAAGAACTTTGCAATTGGATAAATACTTGGTTGTATTGTGCAAATTGGCTTTGTTTTTGACGTAATTGTTCACGTTGAGCATCACGCTGTGCCTGCAATTGTTCCAAACGTTGACGAAGTTGCTCATTAAGCTCTGATGTTTCTGCTTGACCAGCATCTTCATAGCTAAAGTGATTTTTACGTTGTACCACATCCGCTAAAGCAAATACACGTTGTTGTACTTGTTTTTGACGTTCAACCGCTTGGGTTAAATCAGCTTTTAAGCGCTCATAGTTTTCTGGGTCACTTTGTAAGGTATTGGCAATTGGCTCTAATTGTGACAACGCAAC
>OGKR01001152.1_pt1 | contig 21583 bp, 20 predicted proteins | sample 1572431 | NCBI WGS metagenome assembly OGKR01 (sample SAMEA2582079, study PRJEB24529) | metagenome | biome: Human gut stool | place: China | collected 2011 | reverse complement strand
AGCAAGCTCCCACCGAGGTATTCCGTTCTATTTTTGCATGGCTCGTAACTCTCAAGTTAGCAAAGCCAAAAATACCACCCGGAAAGGAGTATAACACAAAACTCTCCGGGCGGTATTTAAGGAACGATCAATGATTACTGCAGTGGGTTATTTCGTCTCGTCAGCGGCTTCGTCAGTCTCTTCCTGTCCGTATGCACCGATATGGAACAGTTGCTGTTCACCGGAGGTTGTGACATGGACGCCCTTCTCCTCCAGCTTCAGGTCTTTTACATACATGGTCTTGGTCGTCTGGGGCAGTGTTGCAAGATCGATCTCAATGGGCTCCAACAGATGTGCGGGATCAGCCTTGTAATGTACTTCGGACAACTCTGCTTCAAAGATACCCTGTACCTTGTCCTCATTCAGATATACAATAGGAACGGTAGCAGATACGACTTCACCGGCCACCAGAGCCTGGAAGTCCAGAGCCATATATTTCTTCGTCAGAGGATCAAAATCAATATTCTTCACCAGAACATCTACATTTTTGCCGTCCAGTTCCAAATAAGCCTGCGTGCCTTCTTTCGCGTTTTTAATGAAAGCAGCTGCATCCTTCTCTGTGAATTTCAAGGATACGTTTTCCTTCATTTCTTTGCCGTACAGAACACCGGTGATAAAACCGTCTCTTCTTAATTTCTTTGCCTTTTCCTCAGGATTTCTTTTCTCAGCTTTTAATGTCAACATAACAATTGCCTCCTCTATCTCTACGTTGGTTTGGTGTAGATGAGAGCTTGTCGGAAGTTCTTTTCGCACTATGGTTATTATAGCACATATAGAACAAAGTAAACAGTAAAAATGTCACAAAAATAAGGAAGAAAAAGTAAAAATTACAAGCAAATTTCAAAAAATACTCAGAGAATGTCATCTTCACCATTGCATCATAAGAACATACTACAACATATACAACACGTTACAACAAGAAAGTAAATGGTTGCACGAAGCAGTAAAATAGGGTATACTTTTCGCAAATACATTTGAATTTACTGGGAGGACACAAGGATGGATATGAATATTGTATGCCTGGATCTGGAAGGAGTACTGGTACCGGAGATCTGGATCGCATTTGCGGAGGCCAGTGGGATCCCGGAGCTGAAGAGAACCACCAGAGACGAGCCTGATTACGATAAATTAATGAAATGGAGAATTGGGATACTGAAGGAGCATGGTCTGGGACTGAAGGAAATTCAGGATACGATCGCGAAGATCGACCCGATCCCGGGCGCAAAGGAATTCTTAGACGAGCTGCGCTCTATTACCCAGGTCATCATTATCAGCGATACTTTTTCACAGTTTGCCGGTCCTCTGATGAAAAAATTAGGTTATCCGACCATTTTCTGTAATTCTCTGGAAGTAGCTGAGAACGGAGAGATCACCGGATTTAAGATGCGTGTGGAGAATTCCAAATATACTACGGTCAAGGCACTGCAGTCCATCGGCTTCCAGACCATCGCCAGCGGCGACAGCCATAACGATCTGGGTATGATCCAGGCCAGCAAGGCAGGCTTCCTGTTCAAGAGTACTGAGCAGATCAAAAAGGATCATCCGGAACTGCCGGCATATGAGACTTATGATGAATTGATGGCAGCGATCAGGAGCGCACTATAATAAAAGACATCATTTAAAATAAAAGACATCTTTGAATTAAGAGAAAAGGAAGCAAAAAAAGGAAGCGTGGGTATCGAGCAGGATGCCTGCGCTTTTGACGCCCACATTATACTAATTTGGAATGAGGTAATCATGGGAATGGAGCAGGAACAGACACCCCATAAGCGCCGTGTGCGGTATAAGGGAAAATATCCGAAAAAATACGAGGAAAAATATAAAGAATTACAGCCGGAAAAATACGGAGATACCATTGCCCATGTCATCAGCAAGGGTAATACGCCCGCAGGTATGCATAGATCCATTATGGTACAGGAGATCCTGGATTTTCTGAAGATCCAGCCGGGAGAGACCGGATTTGACGCGACGCTGGGGTACGGTGGACATACAAAAGCTATGCTGGAACAGTTACAGGGCCGTGGTCATATCTATGCCACAGATGTAGATCCGGAAGAGTCTGCCAAGACGAGGAAACGTCTGGCGGATGCCGGGTATGGAGAGGATATCCTGACGATTAAATTGCAGAATTTCTGTACCATAGATGAGATCGCAAAAGAAGCCGGTGGATTTGATTTTATCCTGGCGGATCTGGGAGTATCTTCTATGCAGATCGATAATCCGGAGAGAGGATTTTCTTTTAAGGTGGACGGACCCCTAGACCTGCGACTGAATCAGACACAGGGTATCAGTGCGGCCGAGCGCTTAGATACGATCAGCAGGGAAGAACTGGCGGGAATGCTCTATGAGAATTCCGACGAGCCCTACTGCGAGGAACTGGCGAAGGCGATCACCGATGAGATCCGCAAGGGACACCGGATCGATACCACGACGAAATTAAGAGAAGTGATCGAGAAGACCCTGGATTTTCTCCCGGAAAAGGAGAAAAAAGATACGATCAAGAAGACCTGTCAGAGAACGTTCCAGGCTCTGCGTATTGATGTGAACCGTGAATTTGAAGTATTGTATGAGTTCATGGAAAAGCTGCCGGGAGCATTGAAACCCGGAGGAAGAGTTGCGATTCTCACGTTCCATTCCGGTGAAGACAAACTGGTAAAACGAGCTCTGAAAGAAGGCTGCCGGGACGGAATTTATGCAGACTATTCCAAAGATGTAGTGCGGCCCTCGGCAGAAGAATGCGCGCAGAACGGCAGAGCCCGTTCCACGAAAATGCGCTGGGCGATCCGGGCGGAAGAATAACAGACTGACAGATAGAACAAAGGAGGTGTGGGAATGACTGTCATGGAATATATGAATGCACATAGGGAAGATATGGAGCCCTGCGAGTGCGTGATCCTGCCGGACGGCAGTGTAGAGGAACCGCAGCCTTCCCATATCAAGAAACTGGAAGAGATCTCCGGCGAAGATAAACTGACACTGAACAGCCGTATGGAGAAAAATATGGAGCCCATATTTTTCATGGTGGAGTATACCGGCTGTATGCTAGTATGGAGCACCCGTGTAGTGGTGCCTTCCCATCCCACAGCGGCGCAGGAAGAGACACTGGAGAACCTGTATTTTGCGGCGATGCTTGCTCCGGGCTATCACAGAGAACAGGTAGGACCGACCTATGAGGAATGCGTGAAAAAAGCAAAAGAACTGCACTAGAAAGGGAACAGCAAAATGGCGTTTACCCATCTTCATGTCCATACAGAATATTCTCTGCTGGACGGATCCAATAAGATTAAAGAATATGTAGCCAGAGTCAAGGAACTGGGCATGAACAGCGCAGCGATTACTGATCACGGTGTTATGTACGGTGTGATCGATTTTTATCGTGCGGCAAGGGAAGCAGGAATTAAGCCGATCCTGGGCTGTGAGGTGTACGTGGCTCCCAATTCCCGGTTTGACAAGGAACTGACCGGCGGAGAGGACCGTTATCACCATCTGGTGCTGTTAGCGGAGAACAATACCGGTTATGCGAACCTGATGAAGATCGTCAGCCGTGGATTCACGGAAGGCTACTATTATAAACCCCGTGTGGATATGGAAGTACTGCAGCAGTTCCATGAGGGTATCATTGCGCTGTCTGCGTGTCTGGCAGGTGAAGTGCCCCGATTTATTTTAAAGGGCATGAAGGAAGAGGCGAGAATGGCGGCCCGCAAATACGAGGCATGCTTCGGTAAGGGTAACTATTTTCTGGAATTACAGGATCACGGCATCCCGGAACAGCGAACCGTGAATATGGAACTGGTCCAGATGAGCAGGGAGCTGGATATTCCCCTGGTGACCACCAACGATGTGCACTATACCTATGCGGAGGATGCGATCCCTCATGACATTCTGCTGTGCCTGCAGACGGGCAAAAAGCTGGCGGACGAGGATCGTATGCGCTACGAGGGTGGACAGTATTATGTCAAGAGCGAAGAGGAAATGAAGGGACTGTTCCCCTATGCCTGGGAGGCAGTGGAGAATACCCAGAGGATCGCAGACCGATGTAATGTGGAGATTGAATTCGGCGTGACGAAGCTGCCGAAATACGATGTGCCGGAGGGGTACGATTCCTGGAGCTACTTAAATAAGCTCTGCGATGACGGACTGGCAGAACGCTACGGCGACGGTGATCAGCCCGCCGGAGAGACCGGACAGACGCTCAGGGAGCGCCTGGATTATGAACTTGGCGTTATTCAGAGAATGGGATATGTGGACTACTTCCTGATCGTGTGGGATTTCATCAATTATGCGAAGGAGCACGGGATCCCCGTGGGACCGGGACGAGGCTCCGCAGCGGGAAGTATCGTGGCATATTGCCTGAAGATCACCAACATCGATCCGATTCATTACAATCTGCTGTTTGAACGATTCCTGAATCCGGAACGTGTCTCTATGCCTGATATTGACGTGGATTTCTGCTTTGAACGGAGACAGGAGGTCATCGATTATGTGGGCAGAAAATACGGCAATGACAAGGTGGTACAGATCGTCACCTTCGGTACTCTGGCGGCGAAAGGTGTCATCCGCGATGTGGGCCGTGTCATGGACCTGCCCTATGCGTTCGTGGATTCTATTGCCAAAATGGTGCCGAACGAACTGAACATTACACTGAGCAGAGCACTGGAGATGAATCCGGAATTCCGCAAGCTCTATCAGGAGGACGAACAGGTCCACCACCTGATCGATATGTGTAAGCGACTGGAGGGACTGCCCAGACATACCTCTATGCATGCGGCCGGTGTCGTGATCTGTCAGAAATCCGCAGACGAATTTGTGCCGCTGTCCAGAGGCTCTGATGGTTCCATCGTTACCCAGTTCACCATGACGACGCTGGAAGAACTGGGCCTGTTGAAAATGGACTTTCTGGGACTGCGTACCCTGACTGTGATCCATGATGCTGTAAAATTCATAGAGAATACCACCGGCAGACACATTGATGTGGATGCCATAGATTATAATGACCCGAAAGTACTGGCTTCCATCGGCACCGGCAGAACGGAAGGTGTGTTCCAGCTGGAAAGTGCCGGGATGAAGAGCTTCATGAAGGAACTGCGCCCCCAGAATCTGGAGGATGTAGTGGCCGGTATTTCTCTGTATCGTCCGGGTCCTATGGATTTTATCCCGAAGTACATCCAGGGGAAAAACCATCCGGAGGATGTGACCTATGCCTGTCCTCGGCTGGAGCCGATCCTGAAACCCACCTACGGCTGTATCGTATACCAGGAGCAGGTAATGCAGATCGTCCGTGACCTGGCGGGATATACTCTGGGCCGAAGCGACCTGGTGCGCCGTGCCATGAGTAAAAAGAAGCAGGCCGTCATGGAAAAAGAGCGGGCGAACTTCATCTACGGCAATCCGGAGGAGAATGTCCCCGGCTGTATCGCCAACGGCATTGATGAACAGACCGCAGGACAGATCTACGATACCATGATGGATTTCGCCAAGTATGCGTTTAACAAGTCCCATGCGGCTTGTTATGCGGTGGTGGCTTATCAGACGGCGTATTTAAAATACTATTATCCCGTAGAATTCATGGCGGCACTGATGACCTCCGTCATCGATAACCCGAAAAAAGTATCGGAGTATATTTTGAACTGCCGGAACATGAATATCGCCATTCTGCCGCCGGATGTAAATGCGGGAGAAGCCGGATTCTCTGTGACAGACGGCAAGATCCGCTATGCCCTGACGGCCATCAAAGGTGTGGGACGTCCGGTCATCGACAGTCTGGTGCAGGAGCGTAAGGAGAGAGGCCCCTTCACAAACCTGAAGGACTTCATCACCCGCATGTCCGACAAAAAAGAGATGAATAAGCGGGCCATTGAGAACCTGATCAAAGCAGGAGCCATGGATGGACTGGGCGGCACCAGAAAACAGTTCATGAGCGTCTATGTGCAGATCGCGGATCACATCGCCCATGACAAGAAAAACAACCTGGCAGGACAGATTTCCCTGTTTGATATCGCCGGCGAAGAAGATAAGGAAGAATTCGATATCCGGATGCCGAATGTAGGTGAATACAGCAAGGAAATGCTGCTTGGCTTTGAAAAAGAGGTCCTGGGTGTCTATGTCAGCGGTCATCCTTTGGAGGAATACCAGGAGCTGTGGCAGAACTGCATCAGCAATACCGCCGGAGACTTTGCACTGGATGAAGAGTCCGGAGAGGTGGAACTGGTCAAGGATCAGGCGAATGCAGTCATCGGTGGACTGATCGCGGACAAAAACGTAAAATACACCAAGAACGACAAGATCATGGCATTTTTAAATGTGGAGGATCTGATCGGCAACGTGGAAGTCGTGGTATTTCCCCAGGTATACGAGCGCTACAACACTTTGCTTACAGAGGATGCCAAAGTGTTCATCCGGGGCAGAGTGTCCCTGGAAGAGGACAAGGACGGCAAGCTGATCTGCGACCAGATCATCAGCTTCGAGGATGCACAGGCAGCCAGAGCGGCGAACCAGCCACTGTTTCCCAGAAATTACGGAGGCCGGGGAGGCAACAACCGTAACGGAAGCTATGGTAACAATAACGGATACCGTAATCCCGGGAACAGCAGCGGACAGTATCCGGTCGGCACCATGTCAGGCGGACAGACAGGCCGAACGGTGGAACAGACGCAACCCGGTCAGCCAAATTCCCAAACCGGGCAGAAAAAGGGAATGCCGGCAGGAGTCTGGCTCCAGTTTGCAGACAGGGAAGCCTATAAGGAGCGCGAGCAGGAGCTTCTACAGGCCATCGCTGACTCCGACGGCAATGACGATGTAGTGATCTACCTGAGGGATATTAAAAACATCAAGATCCTGCCTGCAAATCTCAGGGTAAAAGCCGATGAGACATTAATGGAAAAGCTTGCATCGCAGTTTGGAAAAGAAAATGTTAAATTTATAACGAAACCTATTGAAAACCGCTCAAAAATAGATTAAAATAAAGAATTGAGAAGAGAAAATTATTCGTTCGTTTACTTAGGAGGTAACAGTCATGGCAAAAGAGATTAAGACGATCGGCGTACTGACCAGCGGCGGTGATGCACCAGGAATGAACGCTGCTATCCGTGCAGTTGTTCGTACAGCCATTGCAAGAGGACTGAAGGTTAAGGGTATTAAAAAAGGTTATCAGGGTCTTTTGAATGAAGAGATCGTAGATATGGAAGCCAAGGATGTATCCGATATCATCCAGCGCGGTGGTACCATCTTAGGAACCGCACGTTGTTTGGAGTTCAAGGAAGCGGAAGGACAGAAGAAGGGCGCTGAGATCTGTAAAAAGCACGGTATCGACGGTATCGTTGTCATCGGTGGTGACGGTTCCTATCGTGGAGCACAGGCTCTGTCCAGACTGGGCATCAACACCATCGGCCTTCCCGGAACCATCGACCTGGATATCGCATGTACTGAGTACACCATCGGCTTCGATACCGCAGTGAACACCGCAATGCAGGCTATTGATAAAGTTAAGGATACCTCTTCCTCTCACGAGAGATGCAGTATCATCGAGGTAATGGGCAGAAATGCCGGATACATTGCTCTGTGGTGCGGTATTGCCAACGGCGCCGAGGATATCCTGCTTCCCGAGAAGTACGATTACAACGAACAGAATATTATCAATAATATCATTACCAACCGTAAGCATGGCAAGACCCATCACATCATCATCAATGCCGAGGGAATCGGACATTCCACTTCCATGGCACGCCGTATCGAGGCAGCTACCGGTATTGAGACCCGTGCTACGATCTTAGGTTACATGCAGCGTGGAGGAAGCCCTACTGCGAAGGATCGTTACTATGCATCTATCATGGGTGCTTACGCAGTAGACATCATGCTGGAAGGCAAGACCAATCGTGTCGTTGGTTATCAGCACGGCGAATTCATCGATTTCGATATTGAGGATGCACTGCAGATGGAGAAGGGTATCAACGATTATCAGTTTGAGGTATCTCATTTACTTTCTATCTAGACATACGAAGACAAAGGCGTTTCCCATTGCGTGGAAGCGCCTTTTTGACTATAATAAACTCATCCATAGAATGCATCACGTCTGCTTGCAGACAGGGGATGCATTCTATGAGAGGAGTAAACAGACATGAGTATGAAGGACGATAGTCCGGAATACGAATGGATGTTGCGATTTTGAGAGTGCGTAGCACGAAAAATCGCATTATTATGCATTATTATGGCAGGATAGCAGGGAGCAGACAGATATGATCACAAGCAGCAACAATGCAAAAGTAAAACAGGTCGTGCAGTGGCAGACGAAGGCGAAGGAACGGCGTAAGGATCACGTATTCCTGGCGGAGGGCGTCAGGATGTGTGAGGAAGCGCCGGTAAAAAGCGTAAGAGAGGTCTATCTCACAGAAGAACTGGAGCAGAAGCTCCGCCGGAACGCACAGAACGGCGATACTGCATTCTGGGATAAGCTTCAGCAGACCGGCTATGAGACCGTATCCCCGGAGGTATTTGCAAAAATGGCAGATACCCAGACTCCCCAGGGGATCCTCACCGTGTTGGAGCAGCCTTCCTATGATCTGACACAGCTTCTGGAACAGCCGGAGCCGTTATTTTTGATCCTGGAGAATTTACAGGATCCCGGGAACCTGGGAACCATGATACGTACTGGGGAAGGAGCAGGAATAACGGGCGTTATTATGAACCAACAGACTGTGGACATCTTCAATCCCAAGACCATCCGTGCCACCATGGGATCCATATTCCGGGTACCGTTTGTCTATGTGCCGGAGCTATCCCCGGTGCTGACGCAGATGCATGAAAAAGGAATCCATACCTACGCGGCACACCTGAAGGGACAGAAATATTACGATAGCTTTTCCTTCCGGGAGCCCACTGCATTTCTCATCGGCAATGAAGGAAACGGACTGACCAAAGAGATCTCCGATCAGGCCGGGCAATACCTCAAAATCCCAATGGAGGGTAAGGTGGAATCCCTGAATGCCTCGATCGCAGCGGCACTTCTGATGTATGAGGCGCACAGACAGCGAAACCTGTAGGCATAGTAGCGGTTTGGGGCTATATGATATTTAGGTAGAAAACAGAGCAGGAGGACAGATATTATGAAGATTGGATTTATCGGATTGGGAAATATGGCAACGGCAATGATCGGCGGCATGCTGCAGAAGGGCATGGCAAAGCCGAAGGACATCATCGGTTCCTCTAAGACAGAAGCAACTGCAGGAAAAGTTAAAACAAAATTTAATATTAACACAACAACAGACAATGCTGCCGTGGCTGAGCAGGCAGATATCCTGTTCTTAGCCGTAAAGCCTATCTTTTTCCCGGAAGTGATCGCCGAGATCAAGGATGCTGTTAAGGCCGATACCCTGATCGTCAGTATCGCAGCAGGCAGGAATCTACAGTATCTGAAGGATGCATTTGGCAGACCGGAGCTTAAGTTGATCCGTTGCATGCCCAATACGCCGGCCCTGGTACTGGAGGGCTGTACCGGTGTATGCATCGGAGAAAATGTCACGGATGATGAGACAGAGCAGGTGCTTTCCCTGCTCCGTTCCTTCGGCATCGCAAGTATCGTACCGGAGCGTCTGATGGACGTGGTCGTGGGAGTCAGCGGAAGCTCTCCCGCATATGTATTTATGTTTATTGAGGCCATGGCGGATGAAGCTGTGGCAGCCGGAATGCCTAGAAAACAGGCCTATGAATTCGCAGCACAGTCCGTACTCGGCAGTGCCAAAATGGTGCTGGAGACCGGAAAACATCCCGGGGAGCTGAAAGATATGGTATGTTCTCCCGGAGGTACCACCATCCAGGCAGTCAAAGTACTGGAAGAGAAGGGCATGCGTGCCGCTGTGATGGATGCCATGGACGCCTGCATCGAGAAGTCGAAATGTATGTAGTGACAGCTCGACCATGAACAGAGTCGAGAGCAAAAATCATGTTAACATGATTTTGTGAACGAATATGTTCATGAGTTGAGCGCCGGTTCATGAGCAAAGGTAGTCACGCAGTGACGAAAAGCGTGATAACGCGACTTTGCGAATGGCGCAAGCCGAGCTGTCATGGCTAAATAGCGCCCACCCCCCCATAACTTGACAAAAAATTTGTCATCTGCTATGATATTCCGCGTAACAAATTTAACATTTTTGTAACAAACTGGTGAAAATATTAAGAAATACATCATATACTATTCACTGGGAGATCCGCAGGTATACCACCCCATCCGGGGAATTTTCCTGTGGGAAAGGCGTGTATCAAGATGACAAAAAGCAGAAGAATGCTGGTTGTATGTGCAGGACTGCTCTGTTCTATCTTCCTGAGCATGCAAATGAGCATGACCGCACAGGCAAGCAATACAAAAAACTATGTCAATGATCTGAACGGTGGTGTCGCATCGATCTTAGACCCCGGTTCCAAAAACAGTACCGAGGTCATCAATGCAACGGTGCAGGAATTGAATCTGACATTCCCCTCTGAGGAAGAGATCAGTTCCGGGCTGGTCATGGCAAACGTAAGAGATGCCGTGAATGTACGAAGCGATGCCAGTGAGGATGCTTCCAAGGTCGGCAAGCTGTACAAAGACTGTGGAGGTACGATTTTAGAGCGCAGGGACGGTTGGACCAAGATCCAGTCCGGTACGCTGATCGGCTGGGCCAAAGACGAATATCTCCTGTTCGGGGATGATGCGAAGGCACTGGCCAATGATGTGGGCAGAATGATCGCACAGATCAACACGGAGACTCTTCGTGTGAGAACCGAGGCGGATCAGGAGGCCGGAGTTCTGGGACTTCTTCCCAAGGGCGATATAGTGGATGTAGTAGATAACAGTAATCCCGAATGGGTCTGCATCGACTACGAAGGAGCAGACGGATATGTGTCTGCGGAGTATGTAACAGTAGATTTCCAGATCGACTCCGGTGAGACTTTAGAGGAGATCAAAGCAAGAGAAGCCGCAGAGCGTGAAGCAAAACGTCATGTGAACTACGGCGAATACACCACCGATGCGGATACCACGCAGCTGTTGGCAGCATTGATCCAGTGCGAGGCAGGATGCGAGAGCTACGAAGGACAGCTGGCAGTAGGTGCTGTTGTTATGAACCGTGTACGAAGCGGCGCTTACCCGAGTAGCATTCATGGTGTGATCTATGCGTCCGGACAGTTCACTCCGGCATTGAACGGTAAGGTAAATACCGTATACGAATCCGGCAAGATCAACGCAAGCTGTATCAAGGCAGCGGAAGAAGCCATCTCCGGCGTATCCAATGTGGGAGATCTGACACACTTCAGACGTAACAACGGCCGTGACGGAATCGTGATCGGTAATCATGTATTCTATTAAAATCACAAAATTAGAATCACAAAATTACAAAAGAGGCGGTGTCCCAAAGGGGATGCCGTCTTTTTGACTACAAAGACATCTACAGACAGCACAATAACCATAAGTATCGTGCGAAGGTTGCAGTTGCCATACACATACATTTGTAGTACACTGGATACAACTACAAAACCAAAGGAGTGATTATATGAGCGAAATGGTAACCTTGTGGCTTGTGGTATTGATCGTATCGATCGGGGTGGAGGTCGCTACTCTGGGACTGACGAGCATATGGTTCGCCGGAGGCGCGGCTGTGGCAGTGATCGTTGCCGCATTTCATGGACCGGTCTGGTTACAGATCCTGTTATTTTTTGCAGTATCTCTGCTGCTGTTATTTTTCACCAGACCCATCGCAGTCAGATATTTTAACAGAGACCGCGTAAGGACGAATGTGGAAAGCATGATCGGCAGACAGGCGATCGTGACCAGTGAGATCGACAATCTGCAGGGCATCGGCCAGGTGACGGTAGGTGGACAGGAATGGAGTGCCAGAACGGAAGAAGACGGACTGAATTTACAGCCCGGGACCGTGGTGGACATTGTGGCAGTCAACGGGGTCAAGCTGATCGTTAAAGTGGATCCCCAGATGGCAAAAGTGACGGAAAACTTATCAGAGCCGCAGTCGTAAGAATCGTGTAGAACCAATACATGAGGGAAAAGTGCGTACAAGGGGTACGCAGCGTACACAAACGTACGCAGAAGGAGGAAAAATGATAGTATTAATTATTATTGCCGTTTTAGTATTATGGATCTTCGTATCCTGTATCAAGATCGTTCCCCAGGCACAGGCCTATGTCATCGAGCGTCTGGGTGCTTATCAGGCTACCTGGAATGTAGGATTTAATTTGAAGATCCCGTTCGTCGACAAGGTTGCCAGAAAAGTCAACTTAAAGGAGCAGGTAGCGGATTTCCCGCCCCAGCCTGTAATCACCAAGGATAATGTAACCATGCGGATCGATACCGTAGTCTTCTATCAGATCACCGATCCTAAGCTGTTCACCTATGGCGTAGAGAACCCTATGATGGCGATCGAGAATCTGACTGCCACCACCCTGCGTAACATCATCGGTGACCTGGAGCTGGATCAGACCCTGACCTCCCGTGAGACCATTAATACCAAGATGCGTGCAGCACTGGATATTGCTACCGATCCCTGGGGTATCAAGGTGAACCGTGTAGAGCTGAAGAACATTATCCCTCCCGCAGAGATCCAGAACGCCATGGAGAAGCAGATGAAGGCAGAGCGTGAGAGACGTGAAGCCGTAACCCGTGCCGAAGGTGAGAAAAAGGCTAAGATCCTGGAGGCAGAAGGTGCCAAGGAATCCGCCATCCTTCGCGCAGAGGCAGATAAGCAGGCAGCCATCCTCCGTGCAGAGGCAGAGAAGGAGAAGATGATCCGCGAGGCAGAAGGTGAAGCCGAAGCCATCCTCAAGGTGCAGCAGGCGAATGCCGACGGTATCAAGATGCTGAAGGAAGCGGGTGCAGATGCCGCAGTCCTGAAGTTAAAGAGCCTGGAAGCATTCGAGAAAGTAGCGGATGGTCAGGCCACCACCATCCTGCTCCCCGCAGAGCTGCAGGGCATTGCCAGCATAGCAGAGACCTTCAAGGCAGCAGCCGGCAAAAAAGCAGAATAAAAGTCATAACGAATAGAATCAGACAGATCAAAGAGGATCTCTTCCGGAATGCCGGTAGGGATCCTTTTTTGCTCCAAGGATCAGGAAACGTGGCATAAAGTGCATGCTGCGAGGGGTTGAAAAACACCGGATAATGAAGTATATTGATTACATATAGCTAAAAATAATACAGAGGCTGAAGCCTCGGAAAAGAGGAGTATTATGGATTTAAAGGGACGCGATTTTTTGAAATTATTGGATTTCACACCGGAAGAGATCGAATATCTGCTGGACCTGGCGGCAGACCTGAAAGATAAAAAGAAAAAAGGAATCCCCGTAGATACCCTCCGAGGCAAGAATGTGGCTCTGATCTTTGAGAAGACCAGTACCCGTACCAGATGTGCTTTTGAAGTGGCAGCGCATGACTTGGGAATGGGTACCACTTATCTGGATCCTACCGGATCCCAGATCGGTAAAAAAGAAAGCATCGCCGATACCGCCAGAGTACTGGCAGGCATGTTCGAGGGTATCGAATACCGTGGCTTTGGACAGGATATCGTAGAGGAACTGGCGAAATACTCCAAGGTTCCCGTATGGAACGGACTGACCAATGAATTCCATCCCACCCAGATGCTGGCAGATCTTCTGACTATCCGTGAGCATTTCGGACACCTGAAGGGGATCCGCATGACTTATATGGGAGATGCCCGTTACAACATGGGAAACTCTCTGATGGTAGCCTGTGCGAAGATGGGTATGCACTTTACCGCATGCACCACGGCAAAATATTTCCCGGCAAAAGAGCTGGTGGCAGAGTGTGAAGCAATCGCGGCACAGACCGGCGGCAGCATCACCCTGACCGAAGATGTGAAGGCAGGTACCAGGGATGTGGATGTCATTTATACGGATGTCTGGGTATCCATGGGTGAGCCGGACGAAGTATGGACCGAGCGTATCAAGGAATTGTCCCCTTATCAGGTGAATAAAGCGGTGATGGATAATGCCGGTGAGCAGGCGATCTTTATGCATTGTCTCCCCGCATTCCATGATTTGAAGACCAAGATCGGTGCCCAGATGGGTGAGCGTTTCGGCATCACCGAGATGGAAGTCACCGACGAAGTATTTGAATCCGGACAGTCTCTGGTATTTGAAGAGGCAGAAAATCGTATGCACACGATCAAGGCAGTGATGGCGGCAACTTTATGAGTATGAAAGCAAAGATATTGGAGCTCCTGCGGGAAAAGGAGACTTACGTCTCCGGACAGGAACTCTGTGAGCAGTTCGGAGTATCCCGGACTGCCGTATGGAAAGCAATCGGACAACTGAAGAAAGAAGGCTATGTCATCGAGGCGGTACAGAACAAGGGGTACCACCTGGTGGATCAGGCGGAGGAGGTCTATAACCAGGCCGATATCCAAAGCAGATTGAAGACAAAGTGGGTGGGACATCCCTTACTGTTTTTCGACAGCATTGATTCCACCAATATCCGCGCCAAGCTGGAAGCGGAACAGGGAGCAGAGAGCGGATTGTTGGTCGTAGCGGATCAGCAGACTGCCGGACGGGGCCGCAGAGGCCGCGGCTGGGAGAGCCCTTCGGGAAGCAACATTTACTATACGTTAATGCTCAAACCGGATTTCAATGCGGACTGCGCACCGATGTTAACGTTAGTCATGGCACTGGCGGTGGCTAAGGGTATTCGGCAGACTCTCGGACGCGGCAGTGAAGAAGGTGCGGCAAAGGTAGGCATCAAGTGGCCCAACGATATTGTGGTGGATGGAAAAAAAGTCTGTGGTATCCTCACGGAGATGAGTATGGAGCAGGGGTACATCCAGCACATTGTCATCGGCGTGGGCATCAATGTGCGCAGGCAGGAATTCCCGGAGGAGATCCGGGACCGGGCAGCAGCCATCGAGGAACAGTGCGGATTCCGGATCTCCCGCAGCCAGCTGATCGCGGACATCATGGAAGCTTTTGAGGAGGATTATGAGATCTTCTTACAGACCCATGATCTGAAAGGGCTCAGAGACTCCTATGCGAAGCTCCTGGTGAACCGGGACAGAGAAGTCTGCGTGCTGGATCCCAAGGGAGAATTCCGCGGTACCGCACGGGGAATCAACGATCAGGGCGAGCTTCTCGTAGAGAGACAGGACGGCAGCATAGAGGAAGTCTATGCCGGTGAGGTGTCTGTGCGTGGGGTATACGGCTACGTGTAGCATCTGGGGCAGCGGAGCGTGATGCACCATGAACCAGAAGCAGATTTAGAATAAAAATAACAGGATAGAAAATTATGGACGAGAACAAAATTGTACTCTGCGGCGCCAATGCCTATGAGAAAAAATATTACTTTAACGAAGAGCAATTCAAAATGATTCCCGAATCCATCAAGGAAGAACTGCACATCATCTGCGTGCTGTTCACTGAGGAAGTGGGAGGCGTGTTTACCATCGCCTTTGAAGAGGACGGCAACGTGGTCATGGAGACTAACGCGGATGACGATGACATCTATTACGATGAGGTCTCATCCGGACTGCTGATCGCTGAGATCCGTCGGAGCAGACAGGAGCTTTTCGAATCCTTAAGTCTGTATTACCGCGTATTTATCAAAAAAGAAGATGTTTCGGAACTGTTGGATGAGGAGGACGGCGAATGATATTTGTCATAGATGTGGGTAATACCAATATGACCATGGGTGTCTTCTGTGGGGAAAAGCTGGCAGCTACCTTCCGGATCATGACCAAAACACCCAGAACCTCGGACGAATACGGGATCATGATCACACAGCTGTTGAAAAATAACGGTATTGAGACTTCTGATATCGAGGGAGCCATCATCGCCAGCGTCGTGCCGGATGTGATGCATTCCCTGACCAGTTCTATCATCCGCTACCTGCATACGAAGCCTCTCATCGTAGGGCCCGGAGTCAAAAGCGGTATTAAGGTAGCTACGGAAGATCCCAGAGGTATCGGTGCGGACCGTATCGTCGATGCGGTGGCAGCCTATGTGAAATACGGCGGACCTGTGTTGGTACTGGATTTCGGTACTGCCACCACGTATGACCTGATCACGGAGGACGGAAGATTTACCGCAGGTATCACAGCTCCCGGCATCCGCATCAGTTCCGAGGCCTTATGGAAAGAGACGGCGAAGCTGCCGAATATCGAGATCCGCAAGCCGAAGACTATTCTGGCACAGGAGACCATTACCAGTATGCAGGCCGGTCTGATGTATGGTCAGATAGGACAGACGGAATACATCATCCGCAAGGTAAAGGAAGAGAGCGGTCTTGCCAATCTGAAGGTGGTAGCCACCGGGGGATTGGGACGTGCCATCGCAGACGAGACCGACAGCATTGATATCTATGACAGCTCTCTGACGCTGGATGGACTGCGGATCATTTACGACAAGAACCGAAAGTAGTATCCGGGAAATAAATTAGGATACCGGACCACGGAGAGATTATGAAGAAATTACAGATTGGCAATGTGACCCTGGATAATCCCATCATCCTGGCACCCATGGCAGGCGTATCCGACCTGCCATTTCGTCTGCTCTGCAGAGAAATGGGAGCAGCATTGGTGTGCATGGAGATGGTGAGTGCCAAGGCAATCTATTATAACAATAAAAATACCGACAGCCTTATGGAGATCCATCCCGACGAGGTGCCTGCTTCATTGCAGCTGTTCGGTTCTGATCCGCAGATTCTTGCGGAGATGGCAAAACGCATCGAGGAGCGTCCTTTTTCCATTCTGGACCTGAACATGGGATGCCCGGTACCAAAGGTAGTGAATAACGGCGAGGGCTCCGCACTGATGAAGGATCCGAAGCTGGTGGAGCAGATCCTGACGGCGTTAGTCAGAGCCATCGACAAGCCGGTGACCGTGAAGATCCGGAAGGGGTTTGACGATGACCATGTCAATGCCGTGGAGATCGCTAAGATCGCGGAAGCTTGCGGTGTGGCAGCGGTAGCGGTGCATGGACGGACCAGAGCCCAGTATTACAGCGGACAGGCAGACTGGGACATCATCGCACAGGTGAAGGATGCGGTGAAGATCCCTGTCATCGGTAACGGCGATGTGGACAGCCCCGAGAGGGCAAAAGCCATTCTGGATCAGACTGGCTGTGACGGCGTCATGATCGGCCGGGCGGCGGAGGGCAATCCCTGGATCTTCCGGGAAGTGGTATCCTACCTTACAGACGGCACGATCCCCGCGAGACCCACGAACAGGGAGAAGCGGGAACTGATCCTGCGCCATGCGGCATTGCAGCTGGAATACAAGGGCGAATATACCGGCGTCCGGGAGATGCGCAAGCATCTGTCCTGGTATACCGTAGGAATGCCCCATTCCGCCCATTTCCGCCAGACCATCAACACCATGGAGAAAATGGACGAGCTCATCCGGGGCGTGTATGACATATTCCCGGAGGAAGAGTAGTGCCGGGAGCCCGGTGTACAGCAGTGTCTGCGGAAGGCCGGATGCAGCACTGTGCATATAATCGGGCCGGCTGCATACACTGTAGCATGGACACTATTTTGTATCTCTATCCGGTGAGACAAACCGTGGAACAGAGGGCACAGGCAGCGGTATGTAAGTCACAGCCTGTGCAGAAGGGAAACGCTCCCCGGGGAAAACTTTTTAAAATATTCCATGCACTGTGGAAAACTACAAAAACGCAGGAAGCTACGGAGGCTGTGACTGTTCGCCGGACGGAATATCTATTCCGGGATTACCGTCTGGTCAGGGCGGCAGTGACGGGAGCGGATGGCACGGAACAGAAACAGACGGAGCAAATACTCCGGGAACAATTGCGGGAACTGACAGAGGATCCGGACCACACATACATTGTGTGCCGAGAACCCCTGTCTTTTTATTACGGAAGGGAATTCCGGGAATACCGGCAGCAGAACTGGGTGGAACATCTGCTGCGGTACGGAGAGGATGTGATGGGACATCCGCTGTGGCCGGATGTGATCGTGCTGGGGAAGAATCCCTTTCTGTCCTACGTGCTGCTGCGGTATGTGGCGGCACTGCGCAGCGTGAAATGGTACCTCACGGACAGAGAATATCGGGAGGAGGAAGACGAACTGACCTGGGAACTGGAAGACGAATACGGACTGATCCCGGAGATCCGTCTGTTACCGGAAACGTCAGATTACGACAGGGTGCGGCTGGAGGCGACGGCGCCCTGCCTGGTGCTGGATTTTAGCGACAGTGACAAAGTCTACGGTGGCGGGCTGGCAGCGGGCAGCATCTGGCTGGATTTTCCGGCATCGGAGGAAAAGGAACGCCGTGTCACGTCCGGATGTCCGCAGATCCGTTATTTTTCCATGAAAAAAGAGTGGAAAGACCCGCGAAAAGCCTTGGAATACCTTGACACCATCAGTAAAAATGGGTATAATAACTCGGTTGATTAGGCAGTTATGTTGCCGGGAGTGTCGGTAGCGCAAAATATAGAAAACAGGAAGGTGCGGTATCATGCAGGAAAAGAAAAACATTTTGACCTACGAAGGCCTCAGAAAATATGAGGATGAGTTACATGATCTGAAAGTGGTAAAACGTCAGGAAGTGGCTCAGAAGATTAAGGAAGCAAGAGAGCAGGGAGACCTGTCCGAGAACGCTGAGTACGATGCAGCGAAGGATGAGCAGAGAGACATCGAAGCCCGTATCGAAGAGCTGGAGAAGATCCTGAAGAACGCAGAAGTCGTAGTCGAGGATGAAGTAGATCTGGATAAGATCAACATCGGCTGCCAGGTCAAGATCCTGGATATCGAATACAGCGAAGAGCTGGATTACAAGATCGTAGGTTCCACCGAGGCGAACAGCTTAAAGGGCAAGATCTCCAACGAGAGTCCCGTAGGTAAGGCATTGATCGGCCATAAGGTCGGCGATACCGTTGAAGTAGAGACACCCGCAGGTGTATTCGCATATAAGATTCTGGAGATCCAGAGAAGTAACGTTGAATAAGTAAGACAGAGTAAGGAGTGGAAAAAAGTGGCAGATACACAGAACACAAATGTACAGGAGCAGGATATTCATCAGCTGCTTAAGGTAAAGCGCGAGAAGCTGGCTAACCTGCAGCAGGCAGGCAAGGATCCTTTTCAGATCACCAAATATGATGTGACCCATCACAGCACTGATATCAAGAATAATTTCGAAGAACTGGAAGGCAAGACCGTCCGTATCGCCGGACGTGTAATGTCCAAACGTGTCATGGGTAAGGCATCCTTCTGCAATGTACAGGATCTGCCCGGCAACATTCAGGTATATGTGGCAAGAGACAGCATCGGAGAAGAGTCCTATGCGGATTTCAAAAAGTATGATGTGGGCGATATCGTAGGTATCGAGGGCGAAGTCTTCAAGACCAAGACCGGCGAGATCTCCGTACATGCGTCCCAGGTAATACTGCTGTCCAAGAGCTTACAGATCCTGCCTGAGAAGTTCCATGGCCTGACCAATACCGATATCCGTTATCGTCAGCGTTATACCGACCTGATCATGAATCAGGATGTTAAGGATACTTTCGTAAAGCGTTCCAGAATCATCAGCGCCATCCGCCGTTATCTGGACGGACAGGGCTTCCTGGAAGTAGAGACCCCCATGCTGGTATCCAATGCCGGCGGTGCGGCAGCAAGACCTTTCGAGACCCATTACAATGCGCTGGATGAGGACGTGAAGCTGCGTATCTCCCTGGAACTGTACCTGAAGAGACTGATCGTTGGCGGCATGGAGCGTGTCTTCGAGATCGGCCGTGTATTCCGTAACGAAGGTCTGGACACCAGACACAATCCGGAATTCACACTGATGGAGCTGTACCAGGCATACACCGACTATTACGGAATGATGGATCTGACTGAGAACATGTTCCGCTATGTGGCACAGGAAGTATGCGGTACTACCGTGATCCCTTATGCAGAAGAGACCATCGACCTGGGCAAGCCTTTCGAGAGACTGACTATGGTAGATGCTGTCAAGAAATACGCAGGCGTTGACTTTGACCAGATTCCCGATACCGCTGCTGCGAAGAAGCTGGCAGACGAGAAGGGTGTACACTACGAAGAGCGTCATGCCAAGGGCGATATCCTGAATCTGTTCTTCGAGGAGTTCGTAGAAGAGCATCTGATCCAACCCGTATTCATCATGGATCATCCGGTAGAGATATCTCCTCTGACCAAGAGAAAGCCGGACAAGCCTGATTATGTAGAGCGTTTCGAGCTGTTCATCTACGGACGTGAAATGTGTAATGCTTATTCCGAGTTAAATGACCCCATCGACCAGAGAGAGCGTTTCAAGGCGCAGGAAGCTGCACTGGCAGCAGGCGATGAGGAAGCCAATACGACCGATGAAGATTTCATGAACGCACTGGAGATCGGTATGCCTCCTACCGGCGGTATCGGTTACGGTATCGACCGTCTGGTAATGCTGCTGACCAACTCTCCTGCGATCCGTGATGTTCTGCTCTTCCCGACGATGAAGACCCTCGGTGGTGTAAAATCCGAAAATGGTGTAAGTTCTAAAGAGGTTTCTACACCAAATTCAGAGCCGGAAAAAATTGATTTTTCTAAGGTAAAGGTTGAGCCTTTGTTTGAAGAAGATGTTGATTTTGATACATTCTCAAAGTCAGATTTCAGAGCAGTTAAGGTTAAAGAATGCGTTGCTGTACCGAAGTCAAAGAAACTCCTTCAGTTCACTCTTGATGACGGAACAGGCACAGATAGAACCATTTTAAGCGGTATTCACGCATATTACGAGCCGGAAGAACTTGTTGGTAAGACACTTATCGCAATCACAAATCTTCCTCCAAGAGCAATGATGGGTATTGACTCTTGTGGTATGCTTCTCAGTGCAGTACACGAAGAAGAAGGCGAAGAAAAGCTTCATCTCCTTATGGTAGATGACCATATTCCGGCAGGTGCAAAGCTCTATTAAGAAGTACCGTTTTACCCTACAAAACGGGATGTATTTCATTTGTGAAAAAGCTCTGAAAATACACAAATACACCAAATTTACACCAAATGGTGCTTGAAACGGTGCAGAGCCTTAAAAATCGCATAATTTTCAAGATGAATGGGCAGTCCCAATCGGGATTGCCCATTTTTAAAACAAACAGAAATACAAATCGAAATTTTAAGGAGAATGAAAAGATGAATATACATGAATTTTGGAAAGCAGTTCTCGTTCAAGATGAGAATGAAATCAGAAAATATTTTCATGAGGATGCATATGTAAATTGGCATTGTACGAATGAACATTTCAATCTGGACGAGTATATTATTGCGAATTGCGAATATCCCGGAGAATGGAATGGAGTGGTTGAAAGAACAGAAGAAATGGGTAATTTGCTGGTAACAGTTGCTAATGTATATCCGAAGGATAAGAGTGTTTCATTTCATGTAACGTCATTTATTAGAATTGTTAATGATAAGATTATTTCATTGGATGAGTATTGGGCTGATGATAGTGATGCTCCGCAATGGAGATTGGATAAGCATATTGGAACTGCGATAAAATGAAAATTTGAAGTTTACAGCGAGGTAAAAGTTTATGAATAACTATAATGAAGT
>OGKR01001147.1_pt1 | contig 21664 bp, 19 predicted proteins | sample 1572431 | NCBI WGS metagenome assembly OGKR01 (sample SAMEA2582079, study PRJEB24529) | metagenome | biome: Human gut stool | place: China | collected 2011 | reverse complement strand
AGAGCACTTGACTTTTAATCAAGTTGTCGGGGGTTCGAATCCCCCGTGTCTCATTACTGTAAAGGCTCATGCGAAAGCATGAGTTTTTTTATGGAATAGGAAACTGCTTATACAGTAGTATATTTATAAGAATTGCTATACTAGTAGTTCTAAGAATATAATATGCTGATAGTGCAGCTTTTTCTAAGAAAGAGATATCATTTGATTATTCATCAATGATGTCTTTTGAGGATGTTATTAACATATGAATAGATAGATTGATATTACGTCAACAATTTATTATGTTAATAACAATTAACTGTCAATTTCATATTGTAAAAATATCTTGGTTTAATTGGAAACGACACATGTGCGCATTACGCTCGCTGATAACGAACAACACATGTGTATTTTTATGCCCATTTTTAAGAAAAGGAGGCTTTTATTATGCCAAAAACTAAGTTACAAAATGTTATTTTTACAATTATTATGGCGTTCGTCATGGTCTATGCAATGGTTTGCTATAACATTGCTCTTGATAAGGGTGGAATGTCAAATGAAATCTTTTTATTAGCATTTCATGAGATCCCTATTATGTGGCCGGTTGCATTTGTTCTGGAATTGTTTGTCGTAGAACGTTTATCAAAGAAACTGGCTTTTCGAATTGTATCACCGGAAGATAAACCGATCTTTATTACACTAGCAATATGTTCTATGATCGTATGTCTGATGTGTCCTATCATGAGTTTCATTGCAACTTTGTTGTTTAAACATCCCGGATCGGAAGTGATTGCAGTATGGCTTCAGACAACATTACTTAATTTTCCGGTAGCACTTTGCTGGCAGATCTTCTTTGCAGGTCCATTGGTACGAAATGTATTCCGGCTTTTTGTTCGCGAAAAATAAAGATGACTACTACTTTTCAGAAATAGAAAATAATTAAATAGAAAATATTTGATGTCCATTCCGGTAAATATACTGATCGCCTATGGTGCTTGGGACATCCTATGGAATGCTACAATGAGAAAACAGCAGGGATATTGTTACTTACATTACTGCTATGGTTTATAGCCAGTTTGTCTGCATACAATAGGTTAAATAATAATCTTATGCATGGAAATAATTAGAAAGAGCAAGAAGTTAGGTAATCGTGTAACTGGGTGAAGCAAATGATAGATAAAGAGAAAATAGATATTTATAATATTGAGACAACAAGTGTAAAGTGTTAAAATATATCTAGTGTTTCGTGTTGAAAGTAAGTGAGAAGGAGTAGTAAAATGAAAAAATCATCGAAATAAAGGATATTCACAAGTTTTACAAGAACGGAAATGAGTCTTTGGAAGCGTTAAAAGGTCTTTCTTTTGCATTGAATCAGGGAGAGATTCTTGCGATTATGGGAAATAGCGGTTCAGGTAAGAGTACCTTACTGCACATTGTGGGAGCAATGGATGTGGCTGACGAGGGAGAAATCTATCTCAATGGAACATTTGAAGAGAAGTACGGAGTGGAGCCTGATGCCACTAAGATTCGCTTATGAAAATATAGAATATGGTGGCGAAATTGTTAATCGGATCAAAAAATTGCATCCTGAATATTTTGTGTTAGACCAAAATATGGGCGGTGATTATAATAGCATGGTAAAAAATATTAGAATGATATTAAAAATATTCTTTATTATAGTTATTACAATTAGTGGCTTGTTTGTGGTCAGTATTTTTACAGAATACATGCGAAAATATAGAAAAGATATGGCGGTTATTCGCACGGTAGGAGAAAAACAACGACAGGTTCAGACTATATTTTCTTCTATGTCAGCTATTATAAGTGGTTGTGAGTGTCTTGCAGGGGCATTGTTTAGTGCGCTAGTCTCTGGTGTTACGTTAAAATGGTTTAATGACAAGGTGCAGCTATTTGACGGCAGCGTTAATTTCAACTGGAAAGTGCTATGTCAGATTACCATAATTGTATTTGTGTTGTTTAATTTATTTGTATATGTTGTTTTTTACTTTGGACAAACAGTACTGCCTGTACAGGTGTTTCAGAAAATTTCTTCTGGACTGAAGAAAAAAAGCCAATCGCTTTCTGGTACTGCAAAAGATTTTTGGAAAGTCGGGTTATCTTTGATGCTTAACTCAACCGTCAAAAAAATGGGATAAAAAAATCTAGAAATTATTTTGAAATCTAGATTTTGTTATAAACATGCTATAAATTTCACGGAAAAACTAAGGCAATGAAAGGAGGAGAGTCTTAGCACAAAAAGACAATTATTTATTAACTAATTTTGAAAGGAGTTTTTATTATGAAAATGAAAAAAATTATTAGTGTTCTTATACATGACAGGAGGGGAGGTTTTAATATGAGAAAAGGATTAATTATAATTTTACTGGTAGCGTCATTTGCGACTGGAGTTATATCATATAGCTCGAAGCCATCTGCTTTAGGGAGAGTGAAATTGTCCACCAAAAAGGTTGTACTAATCCAAGGAAAATCATGCACAATTAGGTTAAAAGGTGCAAAAATAAAAAAAGTGGTTTGGAAAAGTAACAATAAAAAAATTGCCACAGTACGAAAGGGGAAAATAAAGGCAAAAAAAAGCGGGAGGTGCTCTGTTATAGCAAAGTATAAAGGGAAAAAGTATAGATGTAATGTGTGGGTAAAAAAGAATAAGTTGCCAGCAACACCAAAGCCAACTGGTAATTCCCAGGCAATTGGACCTTCAGCAGCCCCTCAAAGCTCATGGGGAACAAATGGAGAAGCTAATATAAAAGATGCAAAATTGGTAATTGACAGTTTTGTTCAAAACACCAAGACCATTACATTTTCGGTTTATAACACTTCACAACGCATGATAACTTTGCCGACTTATTTTATAGTAGAAAAGTATGACGGTAAAGTTTGGACAGTGATGCCGCGCAAAACAAATGATGTGACTGCAGATGCAAGATATATTATGCCTGGAGATAAAAGTGTGACAGAAGCGGATTTGGATAATGTTTTTGGAGAATTAGGTCAAGGAAAATATAGAGTGCGTGTGCAAACTTCATGTGGTGATGTGCTTTCTGAGTTTGAAATCATTTAAAAAATAGAAAACTTTTAGCAACTAATGAATTGTTTAACGGATAGAGGATCGCGTTTGTTTATAAAAACGTGTATCCTCTATTTTATGTTTTAACACAAGAAAATGTTCTAGGTAAGATTTGATATATCGGACGAGAAAATAGCTAATAATTTGATGCTATCATTAACATTATTGAATGAATCTGATAAACTTGTATTGATCCAATCACATACTTTTCTTGGTTTCCTTATGCCGGACAGCAGGGATATGGTAGCCGGAATATTCACTTTGCAAAAGGTTAGAAATGGGTTTTATGAGTGAAGTAAAATAAAAACTGATTCAGTAGGATTTAGCTTTGCAAATAAGGAAAAATAAAAAAATTGAATAAATCGTAATATTCCTATTGACAAAGTAGGAATACAGGTGTAATATGTGTCTTGTAATTATTCATAGCAAGTTAGTATGAATACTAAAGATAACTGAATACAATGTTTGAAGGAGGTTATGCAATGGTGAAAGAAAAGTATCAAAATAATTGCAGCCGACATCTGAATCATTCGTTTGAACGAATGTATAGCAGATCAACCGGTGAAGGAGAGTATGTGATGTGTTGCCGGTAAGCAGAGTGTGATAAAATAGAATGTTTTTATGGGAAAAGTGGCTTTTGAAAATATTTGAAAGTATTCTTTAAACCCAATAAAACGTGTTATGGAATATGCAAAAATAACAGAGAGACTCAAAAACAAAAGAGTAATAAAAACTGTTATGAAACGTGCAAAAGTATACATTAAAAATAACAAGGAATTTCAAAAGAAAAATAACAATAAGAAATACTTGTTAGGAATGTTATAAATCATGAAGAAAAGAACATAATGAAATAATATCACAAAGAACAATAAAAAACATAACGAAAAAGTATCACAAAGAACAATAAAAAGAACTTAACGAAAAAATATTACAAAAACAATAAAAAAGAAATGGAGATTAAGATTATGAGTAAGAAAAGTTATAGTGATAGAAATTTAAAATTTGAGACACTTCAGTTACACGTAGGACAGGAAAGTCCTGATCCGGTTACCGATGCAAGAGCGGTACCGATTTACCAGACATCATCATATGTTTTCCGTAACAGTGATCATGCAGCAGCAAGATTTGGTCTGACAGATGCCGGTAATATTTATGGTAGATTAACAAACCCTACAGAGGATGTATTTGAGCAGAGAATTGCAGCATTAGAGGGTGGTGTTGCAGCACTTGCAGTAGCATCCGGTGCAGCAGCCATTGATTATACGATTCAGAACTTAGCACATGCCGGAGAACATATCGTTGCAGCAAGCAATATTTATGGTGGAACATTTAACTTGTTACAGCATACATTACCTGAGTATGGAATTTCTACTACATTTGTAGATCCGGAAAACTTCGATGAGATTGAAAATGCAATTAAAGAAAATACAAAGGCTGTATTTATCGAGACATTAGGAAATCCTAACTCTGATGTTGTTGATATTGAAGGCATCGCAAAGATTGCACATGCACATAAGATTCCTCTTGTAATTGATAACACATTCGGTACACCTTATTTAATCCGTCCAATCGAGTATGGTGCTGATATCGTTGTACATTCTGCAACAAAATTCATCGGTGGTCATGGTACTACAATCGGTGGTGTTATTGTTGACAGTGGCAAGTTTGACTGGGAAGCTTCAGGAAAATTCCCTTCATTAACAGAACCAAACCCAAGTTATCATGGTGTAAGCTTTACAAAAGCAGCAGGTCCGGCAGCTTTCGTTACAAAGATCCGTGCTATCCTGCTTCGTGATACAGGTGCTACATTATCACCATTCCATGCATTCTTCTTCTTACAGGGATTAGAGACATTGTCTCTTCGTGTAGAACGTCATGTAGAGAATTCATTGAAGGTTGTAGAATATTTGAAGAATCATCCACTGGTAGAAAAGGTTCATCATCCATCTATTTCAGATGATCCGAGACAACAGGAATTATATAAGAAATATTTCCCTAATGGTGGTGGATCAATCTTCACATTTGAAATCAAAGGTGATGATACAACAGCTAAGAAATTCATTGATAACTTAGAGTTATTCTCATTATTAGCAAATGTAGCGGATGTAAAATCTCTGGTTATTCATCCGGCAAGTACAACACATGCACAGCTTTCTGATGAAGAATTAGAGGCTGTAGGTATCAAGAAGAATACAATTCGTCTGTCAATCGGTACAGAGCATATTGATGATATCATTGAAGATCTCGAAGAGGCTTTCAAAGCAGTAGCAGAATAAGAATTGTAAGACAACAGTAGATGAAATGTTACGCTGTCATAAGAGTAAATACCTCAAAAATGTAAATAGATGAATTTATAAATCCCTCACTTGGCAGTCTGAATGAATACCAAAAGTGAGGGATTGTTTATTTTAACAGGAGGGAAAAGAGTGAGCATAAAAAATAGTATTATTGATCTGGTAGGAAATACACCGCTTCTTGCATTACGTCGTATCGAGAAGAAAGAAAATGTAGATGCAAATCTGATCGCAAAGCTTGAATATTTTAATCCGGCCGGAAGTGTAAAAGACCGTGTGGCTAAAGCAATCATTCTGGATGCTTTGGAAAAAGGTGAAATCAATAAGGATACTATACTTGTAGAACCAACAAGCGGAAATACAGGAATCGGTCTTGCATCTGTAGCGGCTGCATTGGGCATGAAGCTGATCATCACGATGCCTGAGACCATGAGTATTGAACGAAGAAAATTGATGAAAGCCTATGGGGCAGAACTGGTGCTTACGGATGGTACGAAAGGTATGAAAGGTGCGATCGCAAAAGCCAATGAAATTGTAGAAAAGACGCCAAACTGCTTTATCCCGGGACAATTTAATAATATGGTAAATCCAAAGACACATGAAGAAATTACGGGACCTGAGATTTGGAAAGAAGCAGAGGGAAAAGTAGATGTTTTTGTGGCAGGAGTTGGTACCGGTGGAACGATATCCGGTGTCGGAAAATATTTAAAAGAAAAGAATCCTGATGTAAAAGTCATTGCTGTGGAGCCGGCTACTTCACCGGTTTTATCAGAAGGAAGATCCGGTCCGCATAAGATTCAGGGAATCGGATCAGGCTTTATTCCTGAAACATTAGATACTACTATCTATGATGAAGTCATTAAGGTGACAAATGAAGAAGCATTTTCCATGGGACGTGAAATTGCAAGAACAGAAGGTGTTCTGGTCGGAATTTCTTCCGGTGCTGCGTTGTGGGCAGCCGTGGAAGTAGCAAAAAGACCGGAATGTGCCGGAAAAAATATTGTTGTATTTTTCCCGGATACCGGTGACCGTTATTTATCAGGTCCGATGTTTGAGTCTATTTAATAGACCTCCTATTTCCACGGGCGTACATTTTTCGTCCAGCCTTTTTGCTGCCAATAAGACGCATCGGCTTCATTTAAGCCATTTCGCTGTGCAAAGTGCATCAGATAAAAAAATGCTTTTGTTTTAAAGGAGGGTGTTACATGCCCTTCTTTTTTGATGATCTTTTGGGCTAAGCGGTTCAGCTTTTTATCAATTTTCTCTTTTTTCTCTTGTGGGACAGTATTCCATGAGGTGCTGTGAATTGCAATACCATAGCGGTAAGTCTTTCCGACGCCCCAGAAAAATGTACTGTCCGCCATATCTTTGTTGGTACTCTTTGTTCCGGCTCCGGCAGCAGTGGAGATACAGACAGCCTGTTTGGTGAACATGGCTTCTTCCGGGGGATGTACAAGCCAGCGCCAGCCGTAATGATCTAAAAAGGCTTTCATTGATCCGGTTACGTGATAAACATAAACCGGACTTTCGAGAATGATAACATCGGCTTCATCGATCGCTTTCGTGATCGGTGCTAACTTTTCATAATGAGGACATTTCTTCTCTGATTGCATAAAGCACTGTGTGCAGCCGACACAATAGTTGTCAAAATCTCTGGGAAGAAAAAACTCGGTGATACTGTTTTCGGCGGAAAAAGTATCATTAGAAATGTCAGTGTTATTCGAATTGTGAGAGTTATTCACATTGTGTATATCATAAGAGTTATACGTGTTTTTGCACAGCTTTTCAGCTAAGCTGTGTGCGATATGGTAAGTAGATCCTTTGTGGCTCTGTCCATGTATAATGGTTACTTTCATAATAAAAACTCCTTTTTGAAATAATGAGCTAAAAAGAAAAGCAAGCGACAGCAAAACCGGCAGTTGATTTTCCGGATGAATGAGCAAATTTTTTTGCAAAGCAGAAAGAAAGGTTCTGCAAGAGTACATTTGTAAGCTTGTAGCGAAATGCATGATGTGATAACTCCAAAATCACAGATCAGATATATACGATTAAGAGATCTCCAAAGGAAACTTCACCGTAAATTCGCAGGATCGGTGTGTCCTGTGCTTCTGACATACCCTGTTCGCGGACTCCGGCAAAAGAAGCTTTGGTGTGGAATTCGACATTCCATGTCTTTGGAATAAAGAGAACCATAGAACCAAAATTATTTTCTACATTGATATCTGCCATTCCCTTATGGATGATTGCATTATCGAAATAAACTTTTAGTTCACCAAAATTATTTTCCAGATTGGCATATTCAAAAGAATCGGTATTTACATATTTGATGCTCGAACCAAAATTATTTTCAAAATGAAGCACATTTCCTGATTCATTTTCAAAAATCTTTTTACCACTATCAGTATAGTTCTGATTAAATTGCCCATTGCTAAAAGAACGGTGCGATTTTGGAAAAAGCATGGAAAGTCCGATACTTGCGAGTAAAGCTGCCCCTAAGATCGTAGAAGTATTGATCGGGAAGAATGAGAAGATCTTATTGTATTGTATCAGCATAAAAGCAAGTGCAAAAACAATCGCAAAAAAGTTCTTATGCTGAAGCCCCTGAATGAGCATCCAGAGAAAAAACAAGGTAAAGATCGCACCGGTTACGGAAATGTTATATACATTTGGCCAGAAGTTGAACTGGTTTAGCACCAGACCGGCAGCAGCTAATAAAAATAATAATCCCCAAAATGCTTTGTTAAAAGAAAATCGTCTATTCATAAAAATCCTCCTATTGTTGTGTATGTTTTTTCATAGAATTTGTGATGTAATTTTATAAAGTTTGCGATGTTATATTTATGTATGCTTTTACTAAAACTTGCAATGTAATGTTTATATATGCTTTTAATAAAATTTACGATGTAATGTTTATATATGCTTTTTAATAAAATTTGCGTTGCAAATTACCCGGTTTGATTGGTATTTCTCTTTTCTTCCAGTTTATTCTTCAATGGCTTGTAATAATTACGGGATACATAGACCTGTTTATAGGTATCTTTGAACTCGATCAGACTGGAAGCGGTAAGATTCCGGTTGATCGCATATACTTTGTTTGTGTTCAGGATCGCTGACTTTGAGATCCTCATAAAGATACCGGGCAGAAGCTCTTCTAATTCATACAGCTTTCTTTTTGTCTGAAAAATATCATTCTTGGTATGGGCTTCTATCCCATTGATCCCGGTTTCAAAGAAAAGAATATCATCTAACTTCACATAATATTCCGTCTCTTTCTTATAAAGAACCATTTTCTCCTGTGCATTTTCAATTTCGGAAAGTGCCATCTGCATTTTCTGTACTTTTTCGGAAATCGAATTGCATCGGATGATGACTTCTTCTTCCGTGAGCGAATCATCCAGCTCAATTCGTATTTTCATGGGGTTCGTATCACCTCTTCTCCTCTTGTCCCTCTCGCAATGTTCTTGACAATGCTTATTATAGGGAAAGACATTCTTCTTGTAAATACGAAAAAGGTAAGAGGTAAGTTTTGGAGAGTAAGAGGTAAAAATGGGGGGGCAAACGAGGTAAAAATGAGGTAGTAAATGTGGTGAGAAAGAGTAAAAATGGTGCAGAAAAAATAAAAAGTCATGCACAGTAAATTGCACATATTGTCTTATGAAATAGGCAGGGGATATACTATTTATAGTTAGTGGAATATGTGTATTTTGAAATTTCTGATATCAAAATAGTCATAAACTCTGCTGTGAGAAACAATGACTACAAAAGATAGGAAAAAGGAGGAACAAGCGGATGAAGACTTGTAAGAAAAACATGGCAATCGTTTTGTCATTGGTGCTGGCAGCAGCAAGTATCGCAATGCCATCGACAGAAAGTAAGGCAGCCAAGATGAAATTAAACAAATCATCAGTTACGGTTGCAGTTGGCAAAAAGTTAAGTTTAAAAGTTAAGGGAACTACGAAAAAGGTAAGCTGGACTACGAGTAAAAAGGCGATCGCCAGCGTCAGCAAAAAAGGTGTTGTAACAGGGAAGAAAGTCGGAAAAGCAACCATTACAGCAAAGGTTGGTGCAAAGAAATTCCGTTGCAAAGTGACAGTAAAGAAGTCATCGAAGGTAAAAAACGTATCGACAACGAAGCTGGCATCAAAGTGCTCATTTACTGTGAAGAAGTATAAGAAGGGCGTTTTGCTTAGTGTGAAAAATAATAACTCACAGATGGTTGATGAAGTGAAAGCAAATTATATTTTAAAAACGTCAAGTGGGGTTGTTGTAGAAACCGGAAATGTATATTTTTATTCTGTAGGTGCAGGAAATACATTAGAGAAACCAATATATCTAACAGAGAATGAAGCAAGTAGTGTCGATACTTCAAAATGTATAGTAAGCTGTACAGCAGAGCAAAATTACAATAATAAACATTATATCAATGTAAATAAGAGTGTTTCTGTATCTGTGTTAGAGGCTACTGATGTAAGTCAGTTAGGATGCAGCCTGAAAAATAACTCTTCAAAAGATGTTTCTGTAACTGTATGCATATATTATTATGATAATGCTGGAAGTATTGTCGATGTAGATTATTTAAGTGAATCTTTAAGTGGCAAACAGCAGACATTTAAAAATTTTAGTGCACCATATGTTATGCAGGAAACAGAATACTCGTATTTTCGTGTAAAAGGATATACAAATTATAAAATAGCAGTACATGCATATACTTATCCGAAGTAATCATAATGGATTAGGACATGGTATGTAAAATATTGTATGAATAAAAATTTTCTTCTTCATAAGACAGATGTAAATGCAAAATGTATTTGCATCTGTTTTATACTATTAGATTAAATTAGAAATTGGAAGAATTAAAGTAGAAAAATTGAGGAAATTCTTAGCAATACATTTCATATCAATGATCAAAATAAGATACTTAAAAGATATAGTATGCAAAACATGAATTGCGATAAATGATATATGTAAAATGAGTCATGAAAAATCTCAACTTGAACTTTGAAAAGTATCTAAGGAAAGGAAGAATATGAAGAAACGATTTATAAAAAGTCTTGGTTTGGCTTTGTGTCCTATGAATAAAATGTGATGACACAGTCACCATTATCGGTAAAGAAAATACAAAGCTGAAATAAAAGAACAAAATGGAAAAAATATTTGTATGTTAGAAAGAAAATTGCCGGTAAACTGACATCCACATATGTTGATTTTCTTTGGTATAAGAGTGATGATGGATAATGGATTTACCAATCAGAATCGGTTGAAGGGATGCAGGTATTTTTTTAATGTGTATATTTAAAAAAAGTTATGTACAGTAACTTACACATATTGTGTTATGGAAAGGCCGGTGCTATACTGAATATAGCTGTTATATTGAATTTTTATGGAATAGGAAAATGCTTGTACAGTAGCGTTATGCCAACAAGAATTACTTCGTGATTCTTGCAGTGCAACGTGCTGGCGTTGTACTTTTTTATAGTTATTTAATGGCAGATCAAAAATTGTGTTGTTGAAAACAGTAACTATAAAAGATGTGAAAAGGAGGAGCAGCGGATGAAGAATAGTAAGAAAATCATAGCAATCGGTTTATCACTTGTCATGGCAATATCAGGCATTGCAACACCATCGACAAAAAGTCAGGCTGCAAGCAAGGTGAAGTTAAATAAGACATCAGCGACGATCACAGTTGGAAAAAAGGTGACTTTGAAGGTGAAAGGAACCAAGAAAAAAGTAAAGTGGTCAAGCAGTAAAAAAGTAATCGCAAGTGTTACGAAAAAAGGTGTCGTGACAGGAAAGAAAGCAGGAAAGGCAACGATCACGGCAAAGGTTGGAACAAAAAAATACAAATGTAAGGTAACAGTAAAAGCAAAGGCTAAGAAAGTAACAACGATAAAGAAAAATGAAACGAAGGTGACATCAACACCGAATGGAAATGTGGTACAGCCGACAAATACAGCAAAACCGGTAGAGAGTATGAAACCAACGGATACAGCAACGCCAGAAGAAAGTGGGAAGCCGGTAGAAACAGTCCAATCGACCAAAGAACCGGATTCAACCAAAGAACCGGATAACTCTAATGTAGAAAAAAATGAAGCAGATGTAGCAGCGTTGCAAAGCATCATTCAGGAGCAAAGACAAAAGGGAGCTACGGTGAGTGAGGACTTGGATGCAGATGAATACACGTGGGAAAATGGAAGACTGGTAGAAATAGGCTGGACCAATAGACAACTGCAAGGAAAATTGGATGTTTCAAAATTGACGGCATTGACATACTTGCATTGCTACTCTAATCAGTTAAGCAGTTTGGATGTGAGCAAGAATGAAGCATTGACACACTTGTATTGCTCTTCTAACCAGCTAAGTAGTTTGGATGTGAGCAAGAATGAAGCATTGGAAATTTTGTGGTGCTTTTCTAACCAGCTAAGCAGTTTGGATGTGAGCAAGAATGAAGCATTGACAGGTTTGATTTGCTCTTCTAATCAGCTAAGCAGTTTGGATGTGAGCAAGAATGAAGCATTGACAGGTTTGGATTGCTCTTCTAACCAGTTAAGCAGTTTGGATGTGAGCAAGAATGAAGCATTGACAGGTTTGATTTGCTCTTATAACCAGCTAAGCAATTTGGATGTGAGTGGAGCAACAGCATTGACAGAATTGGATTGTTCTTCTAACCAGCTAAGCAGTTTGGATGTGAGTATGAATGAAGAATTGACAGAATTGGTTTGCGACTCAAGTGTTCAGATTATTGGCAAAGAAAATACAAAGCTGAACAATTAACACACCAATCATATATCAACACCCCCACTGCCCCTGTTCCTCTCTGGTATGCAACACCAAAGAGCAGCAGGGGCAGTATTGTTATGAAACAACTACTTTGGATAATTGTTCAGATTGCGATATCGTTGTTAAGATATATTATTTAGGGAACTTTAATGGTATAAAATGTAAAAAAGTTCCCTAAAATTGTGTTTATAATTTAGGGAACTTTTGTTATAATAATTATATAAAAAGTTCCCTAGGAGTGATTATTATGAGTGAATTGTTACAAATGCAGGAATTATTGAAAGAGAAAGCAGATTGTCAGGCACGATTAAATTTGATACCATATGATGGTTCGCCTGAAATAAAAGAACAAAGTGGAAAAAAATATTTATATGTTAGAAAGAGAATTGCCGGTAAACTGACATCCACATATGTTGATATTTATTCCGATGAGCTTTATCAGTTATTGTTGCGAAATGCAAGAGATGCAAGAGCTTTAAATAAGCGAATACGCCAGATAGAAAAAGAGTTGTCTAATATCGGATATGAAGAAGCAACTTTATCTAACAGGGTATATCAGAATATTGATTTTGCCAGAGCAAATATGAAATCTAATATTTATGATCAGGCGGTATTAGAAGGTGTTGGAACATCTTTTCCTCAAACAGAAGAAATAATAAATAATGGGATTGTAAATGGTGTAAAAGCATCTGATGTTCAAAAGATATTGAATTTAAAACATGCTTGGGAATTTATTCTTGATAAGGATGTCATTCAGAGTGACTCAAATTTTTATATGATAAGCCATATTGCAAAGTTAGTAAATGAAGGGTTTTATATGGATGGTGGTAAGGTTCGTAGTGTACCTGTCACAATCGGTGGAAACAGTTATGTTCCGCCAATTCCTGTAGAAAATGTTGTAAAGGAGAATATAGATGGAATTGTGGCATCAGGGAATGAGCCTATAGACATAGCTATTGAGTTATGTTTGTATTGTATGAAAACACAGATATTTATTGATGGAAATAAGAGAGCCTCTGTTCTTTTTGCTAATCAGTATTTAATAGCGCATGGTCAGGGTTTTATTGTTATTCCTGAGAAAAAAGTTCCGGAGTTTAAGAGACTGCTTGTTGAGTATTATGAAGGCGCAGATATTTCAATTATAGGTGCCTTTTTAAAGGATAAATGCTGGAAGAATTTTTAAAAATTAGCCTTCATAGAAAGCCAATACCCCCACTGCCCCTGTTCCTCTCTGGTATGCAACACCAAAGAGCAGCAGGGGCAGTGGGCATAGGCAAAAATATGTATTTATGATAGAATCCACAGAATCACGGGAAGATCCCTTTGATATTTTCGGCATAGACTAACTTTCGCAATGCCACGATATAAGCTGCCATTCGGCAGGTACAGCTGCATTCTTCTACGACATCCATAATGTCTTCGAAAGACTTTTTCATCAGGTTTTCTAACATTTCATTTACCTGATTGCGTTCCCAGGTCAGTTCCTGAATATTCTGAACCCATTCAAAGTAAGATACGATAACACCACCACTGTTTGCAAAAATGTCGGGAACGACGGTAATGCCACGTTTTTCAAGAATCGCATCGGCTTCCTCTGTAGTTGGTCCATTGGCAGCTTCTACGATAATAGAACATTTCAGATCATTGGCATTGTCTGCCGTGATCTGGTTCTCAAGGGCGGCAGGAACCAGAACATCACAGTCACAGGCAAGCACTTCTTCATTTGAGATGTGGGAAACACCATCTGCATTGTAATCTTTCAGGAGTTTTCCGGTATCTTCCATAAAGTCACAGATCGCATCAATATTTAATCCGTCTGCACAATATAATCCACCGGAAATGTCGCTGATCGCTACAACACAGGCATTTCTGTGATAGAAAATCTTTGCGGCATTGCTTCCGACATTACCCATACCCTGAATGGCTACTCTGGTGTTGGCAAGTGTCTTGTCTTTCTTTTTCAAAATGAGTTTGGTGCTGATCACAACACCACGGCCGGTTGCGGAATTTCTTCCGCGTGAGCCTCCAAGCTCAACCGGTTTGCCGGTTACGACACCTGGACAAGGTTTTCCTTTTAACTGGCTGTAAGTATCCAGTACCCATGCCATGGTTTGGGCGTTGGTATTGACATCGGGTGCCGGAATATCAGTATCTGCACCGATAATAGGTGCGATAGCGAACGTATAACGTCTTGTGAGGTTGCGAAGCTCTCTTTTTGATAAAGTAGACGGATCGACTTTGATACCACCTTTTGCACCACCATATGGAATATTTGCTACGGCACATTTGAGTGACATCCAGGTTGCTAAAGCCTTGACTTCAGACAAGGTACAATCCTGGTGATAGCGGATACCACCTTTGAAAGGTCCTCTGATATTGGAATGCTGTACACGATAGCCTTCAAATACTTTGACTGTGCCATCGTCCATTTCTACCGGAAGGTAAACTTTTGTTTCTCTTTGCGGGTTTTTGATGATCTCAAACATTGTTGTATCAATATGCCCGATTTCCATTGCTTTGGTCATAACGTCTTGAACGTTTTTAAATGGATCATATGTTTTCGCCATAAGAACTCTCCTTATTATGTAAAAAATGTTATGTGAAAAGTAGTGGAGTGCTTAAAAGCAAGTCGCTGGCTTTTCTAGAAACTGCATTTCCGGAAAATGTATACATGTATTTTTGCATGTCGCAATCATATTTCTTTTTGGAAAAATGGTCAATAGTTTTTGAAACAGAACGAGAATATTTATTTTATTAAATGAAAATGGTTAAAAATAATATGTAAATACGAAAATGAGTTAATAATATTAAGTTAAAATCTTTTGCTAAGTTGACACAGCAGAAAGGAAGTGCTATTTTGATAATGGAGAGAAAAATGGACAGTAAAAGTAAAAAGAAACAAGAATGCTGTATCGGATGTAAAAAGAAAAACAGCAGGAACTATCGGAAAACAATAAAATGCAATACTCTGTGTTTCTATAAGAGGAAAAATACAGGGGAAGCAATATAAAATAGTAACAGACAACAACAGCCAAAAGAAAGGCAGAGGGCTTTTTGGCGGCAGGACAGACAGAAATGAGGGATTACTATGAAAAATAACGAATTGGATCACATTGACAGAGAAATACTCAAAATGCTTCAGGAGAATGCAAGAATGTCTTTAAAAGATATTGCAAAACAGGTCTTTTTATCTTCTCCGGCGGTATCCGTACGAATTGATAATCTGGTAGAAAGCGGATATATTGAAGGCTTTCATGCACAGATCAATACAGAGAAGATGGGATATCATATCAAGGCTTTTATCAATCTCGAAGTGTCACCGGTAGATAAGAAAGATTTCTATCCTTATATAAAGAGCTGTAAGAATGTAGTGGAGTGTAACTGTGTGACGGGAGATTATTCCATGCTTTTGGAAGTGCTTTTTCCAAGTACCGATGAGCTGGATCAATTCATTGGTGAGTTACAGGAGTATGGACGTACAAAGACGCTGATTGTCTTTTCGACATCCGTGGAACACAGAGGATTGCAAATCTGATCTGGTACGGCAAAAAGTATTTGCAATATGCTATCGGAATTGCAAATGGTTTCATAGAGCAATTTTTTATTGCATTTGGACTGATGAATTTAACATAGAATTGACAAGAAGATTACTCATTTCTGACATACGAAAAGAGTAGTCTTCTTTTTATACAGTGAGAATAGACAGAGTCTTCTTTTGATAAGGATTGCCGGGAACAAAATAAATCAGAAAGAGGGTGATATCAGCCGGTCAGAAAAGGATTGGCATTCTATTCTTATAAATGATGGCATTATTTAGATAAATTGCACACTGAAAATATTAACAAGATATAAAAGAATATTAATATAATAGAAACAAAATAGGGTTGTTTTTTTATATTTTTAGTGCTATCATCACTTTGTACTGTAAATTTGAATTGAATGAGTTTATCTCAGGAAAGGAAGAAGAAAATGAAAATAGCAGGAAAGAAACTTGGTATTGCTGCTTCTCTTTTCGCTGCAAGTATGATGCTTTGTGTTGCACCGGCTGATGCTAAGACAATCAAAGCAAAGAGCTTGAAGCTTACAAAGAAGTCAGTATCCGTAACAGTAGGTAAGACAGTTAAATTAAAATCAAAGGTAAAAGTAAAACCGGCAAAGGCTAAATTAAAGTGGTCTTCTAACAAGAAAAAAATTGCAACGGTTACCAGTAAAGGTGTTGTAAAAGGTAAAAAAGCAGGTACAGCTAAGATTACTGTAAAGTCAGGTAAGAAATCAGCTAAATTTAAAGTAAAAGTTAAGAAAGCCCCTGTAAAAGTTGCCGTATCTAATGTAGAAGTTCTGACATCTAAGACAGTTCGTGTGACTTTGAACAAAGCACAGAAGGTAGCTGCTTCTAAGTTCTCTATCTACAGAAAAGCAGATAGTAACGGTACAGCTCAGAAGAAATTAAGTATTGCAAAAGTTAATAATACAGCAAATAAGACATATGAGCTTGTACTTTCAGAAGTTCTTGATGATAATGACAATGATAAGAACTGCATCAATGATGGCGATTTTGTTCAGGTTACTGTAGCAGGTCTTGCAGGAACGAAGACAAAGACAGCTAAGTATGTATATTGTACTACACCAAGAGACAATTATGTGACAGGTCTTGTTGATGAAAGATTCTCATCATCTGTTTACTTTGGTGATTATACAACAGGTTATTCATCATTTACAATTGGAGCACTTCCTGCAGGTTTAAAAGCTACAGTAAATGATTATTCTGTATCAATTACCGGTGTTCCTACAGGTGTTTGCAGTGACTTCAAGACTGTGATCACAGCAAAAGATGAGATGAAGAAGACAGTTTCTATTACAACTCATTTCTATATCGGTAGTGAAAATCAGATGGTAGGTTATGCGTTACCAAAGTTAGCACCTGCAGGAAAATCTGTATGGAACAGTAATCTTGTTTATGTAGGCGGTAAGGCTAGTGACAGCAAGACATTTACAACAACTCTTCAGAATGCATTAGTTACTGTAGATGCTGAAGATGGTGATGTTCGTCTCGCTGAGACAGCACCTACAGGTGTATATGATGTACCTGTTACAGTAGCTGATAAATCTGGTCACGCTATTACAATTAATGTTCAGACAAAGGTTGTTCCTTCTGTATTGATCACAGGTACTGTTAAGAATGCAGCAGGTACGATTGTAAAGAGTGCAAATGTAACAGCAGATTTCACAAAATATGATCCTGAATATGCAAACAGCGCTTCATCATTCTATGCGTCTACAGATGAAAACGGTGTATACAAATTATATGTACCGGCTTCAAAAACATATAATATTACAGCATATGAGAATAATGCAAGAAAGACAGTTTATAATACAACAGTAGGTGCTACGGGAACAGTTCCTGCAGACTTCGTATTAGACAAATTATTTGCAGTTACTACCAATGTTACAAAACAGGGTTATCTTTCATGGAAGGATTCTGTTTCAGGAGATTATTTTGACTCATATAACGGTGTACTGAACTTAAAGGCAGGTACATATAAGCTCACATCCGATGAGGTTTATGTAACAACTACAGATGCTGCAGGTAAGACTACTACAAAGAAAGAAGTTTATACATTAAATATTACTGTAACAGGTAATACACAGGCAGCAGTTATTGTTAAGAGTTCTGTAGATGTGACAGAAAATAATAAGTTGTAATATTTGCTGATAAAGAATGCTTTGAAAATAGATATGATATAAAGAATTCTTTTATCGGATGAGTGTTCAAAATGAATTAGCAGAATAGCTGTTAAGATCGACGATACGATTTTGACAGCTATTCTTAAAAAAGGATATTGACTCAGATGGACTTCGATAGCAATGTCGGAATCCGGATGAGTTCAATATTTTTTTTTTGTAAAATTCAGATATTCTCCGTTTTTTGCAGATCCTGATCTATTTTCGTAGATGTTTGATAGATACGTTTTTATTGATTATGAAAACACCTGAATCATATAAATAAATATAACTAACGTACCGATATATATAGTAGATAACTGGTAAAAGAGCAAAGGATATGCGAATTGGAGTGATCTGATATGAATACAGATAATATCAGCAAAGGATATGCTTATACATCAACTATGACAAATGTAAGAACAGCAGTATACGGAACAGAACAACAGAATGTATCTCTTTACAGTTCTTGTGCAAATCAGCAGGAAAAAACAAAAGAAAATACAACTGTTTCGGCTGGGATTGATCTGAGTTTTTCAAAAGAAGGAAAAACTCTGCAAAAAATGGTTCGGGAAACCGGTGTATGGAAGGAAATTGCTCAACAGGAACAAGAGCAGATCAATGTAGAGGAAGAAAAAGTCGATGTAAAAGATGATCAGGAGAATCAGGCAGAAGCATTGATCAAAAGTTTAGAAGAAAAGCTGCAACGTCTTCAGGAAAAGAAAAAGATCAAAAAAGAGGCAACCAATACGAAGAAAAAGGCGTTGCGTTACAGTTATAAAAAAGTATCGGGCAGCGTTATGCGTGCAAAGACATTATCACAGGCAAGCAGTGCCCTGACATCTGCAATTTCAAATCTGAATTCTTTAAAAAGAAAAAGTATGACCGGAAAATATGATGAGGATGAGATTGAGATTGCATTAAAACATGCAAAAAAGATGGTGCGTACAGCAAAAAAGAAAATGAACCATCTCAAATATGAACAAAAACAGGATCAGAGTGATGACGCTTATGTGGGCAATAAAAAGAAAGAAATGACACAATCTGTTACAACAAAAAAGCAGGATAATGAAGATGTACAGCAGCAGATCAGATTGTTAGAAGATCAGCTTGAAAGCGTCAAGAAGCAAAGATCAAAAGGTAACCGGAAGGATGAAAATATTGATATTATGAATTCAGATATGGAATATCTGCGGAAGAAGATCGAATTGTTAAAAGCCGGTAAAGGGGATTTTGCAATTATGATGGGGAATAACGGTTCAAATGCGGCAGAGGGTGTTTCGAATGCAATCGCAATGTCTGCTGATACGCAGATTAAAAGTCAGGCATTAGAAGCTTCTACGCAAGGAACAACAGATGTAGTCAGTGCTTCGGGTGCAATTGATATCATGTTATGATCATTTTAAAATACAAGTGTAGTATATTAAAAATGTGTTGTTCCAAAGTTTTTGCCGTTCATAAATTTATCGTCCGATTATGACAAAATATTGTGTTTTTTCGACAAATATTTATTTCTTAAGTTATTCTATGGTTAAATAAATTGAAAGTTTTCCAAAAGCTTATAAAGGAGGAGGAATATGGAGCAGTTTAAGAAGAATGCAGCAGTTATCGTGCTGGGTGTGATTGCCGCTGCAATGCTTATTGGTAACATTTGTTTTGTGGTATTTGCAAAATCTTCTGTAAAGAAGGCGACGATCACAAAACAGGAAGTGAAGACAGTAGCAGGAAAGGATGTCAGATACGAAGAAGATTCAGACAATTTTACGGTATCTAAATCAAGTAACATTTCTGAAAAAATGGAAAGCCCGGCAGCAGCAACACCGGAACCGGAAGCAACAGCGGATGCACCGGATGCTTCCCAAAATAATGGTGACTATATTTTCCCTGACAGCGATTCAAGAAAGTTAAAGAAGTCAGAAGTTAAGAAATTATCAAAGAAAGAACTGCGTTATGCACGAAATGAGTTATATGCCAGACATGGTTATATTTTCGAAGATGAGGAATTAAAGAATTATTTTGAATCAAAGAGCTGGTATACACCATCTGTAGAGGGTGAAGATTTTAATGACGAAGAGTATTTTAATGAATACGAGATCGCTAACCGAAATCTGATCAAAAAGATTGAAGCTAAGAAGAAATAAGGGGGGAGAAAAATGTTTTGTCCAAAATGCGGAACACCAAATGATGAAGGAAGTAAGTTTTGTGCTAATTGCGGTGCGGCGTTAATAGCTAATACAGTTAATGGTACAGCAAATAATAATATAAACGGTACTGCGTCCGGTGGAACACCTGTAAACAAAGGTTTTAACGGAACAAATGGAATGGGTGGAACGCCTGTAAACAATGGCTACAACGGAACAAATGGAATGGGTGGAACGCCTGTAAACAATGGCTTTAACGGAACAAATGGAATGGGTGGAACACCTGTAAATGATGGCTATAACGGTTTTAATACAGGATATGTACAGACCTCATCAACGACTTCAAAGAAAATTTCAAAACGTACCTGGATCATTGTGGCAGAGATCGCGGCAATCGTAGTTCTTGCTTTTGTTTTTCAAATGAATGCAAGAAAAGAATGTAGTCCCGAAAGCGTAGCAGAAAGATATTTTCAGACATATACGCAGGGTGATTTAAAAGATGTGTATAAGTACATAGACGCAGGAGAAGGAAACTTCCTTTGTGAAGATACTTTCGAATCCGCAGTTAATTTAGATAACAATGCAATACGGGGAGATGTTTCAAACTACAGCGTTTTTGTAAAACAGAATGATGGTTATCGTGCTAATGTACAGGTGACATATCAGACAAAGTCAAACGGAAACAGTGATCAGACAATGAGTCTGACTTTGAACAAAACCGGGAATAAGAAGTTTCTTTTCTTTGACGAATGGGCGGTCAGTAATAGCTTTTCGACAGTCAGTGACGGTTTGATCTGCGTTCCAAAGGGCAGCAAAGTAACATTAGATGGAATTGATGTAACCAAAAAAGCAAAAGCAGAGAATCGTGATGATGGTATGACGCATTATACGATTGACAAGATTTATGCGGGGAATCATGTTATTGAAGTAGAGGCAGATGGATTCCAAAGTGTAAAAGATAAAGTAGAATTTACAGATGACGATACACATTATACGGCAGACCTGAAGTTGACAGAAGATGTTGTAAAACGTATAGCAGGAGAAGCTGTTGACAATAATAAGAGGTTTATTGAAGATGCGGTCAAGCAGGAAAATGTAACAAATGTGGTTTCTAAAATGAATCCGATAGATCGCTCCGGCGTAAATTCAGATTATGATGAATTTAAGGAGTATCTGCAGGATAGCTGGTGGAATTCTAATACATTTTCTTATGAAGATACTTCTGTATCCAAAGCCGTGCTCTCTGATGTGAATGTCAGTTATGAGGCAGAAAGTACAAATGGAGACGGTGACTATGATTACATCAATGCAGAAGATACGATACTTGTAGGTTGTGTAACAATTACAGAGCATATGAAGGGCAGTTATACACAAAGTGATATGACTGATCGAAATGCCATTATCAATCAGAAGTTTTATTATGGAATAAAAGACGGAGGGATTTCTTTATACTCTGTCAGCACATCACATGAGACACAATATGAATAAAATAAAAAACAATCAACAGGAGGAGAAAGAGTATGGCTTTTTGTACAAATTGTGGTAGAAAATTAAATCCGGGAGAAATCTGTATCTGTCAGCAGCAAAAAGGAGCTGTGAATGGACAGAAAGCAGGACAGCAGATACCAAATGGTCAGATGCAGCAGCCGGGAGTAGGTCAGCAGATA
>OGKR01001142.1_pt1 | contig 21720 bp, 15 predicted proteins | sample 1572431 | NCBI WGS metagenome assembly OGKR01 (sample SAMEA2582079, study PRJEB24529) | metagenome | biome: Human gut stool | place: China | collected 2011 | reverse complement strand
AAGCGGGAGCGTGTCCCAAACAACAATGCTACTCAGGCTGAGTCGCCCCTATAGTTACAACCCGCGCCCAAATGCAAAAAAGCTTGAAAAATCAGATATCCTAACCGGTCGTCGTGCCTACCAAAGACAAAAATAAAATAGAAATGCGAAAATTTACTCTTTGTTATGATGCACATAAAAGTGTATGTGCGAAAAGGATTCTGTACTGTGGTGATACAGGCAGGTAAAGGATTGTGTTTGTGTTATTCGTGTGCAAGTTCGGATAAGAGTTCCTGTCTGCGTGTTCCAATCAGGAGTTCTTTGTTGTATTCGTAGTAACGTTTACAGGTATGTTGTGCTAAAAAGACGGCACTGATGGAAGTCATGGTAAGATCCGTTACAAAGACAATCATTTCTTCGCCTTTTTCAAATGCTGCATCTGCAAAGTCAAATGCAGCTTCCAAAGCATCCAGCGCTTCGTAATCTGCTGTCTCTTTTTGTTTACATTGTATAGCAAAAGCTTCTTTTGCCTGTTCAAATGCAAGCTTTGCATCTTTTGTTTCATCCGGTACGCTTTTCTTTAACTGCTCTAATAGCTTTTCTTCTCTTTTACGCTCCCTGCGTTCATAAAGATCTGCTTTCTTTTTTGTCCGGTATTGTACCATTCTTTGATCCAAAAGTCCGATATAGCATGTCTTTTTGTCTAGCGCATCTTCCACCTTACTGCGATAGTCTTTTAAGAAAGCATACCAGGCATCTGTCAGCTTTTTTTGCTCCTGTGCTTTGCGCATCTTTTCTAAGACGGCATCAAAAAGCAGATGCACTACACTAATCCTTTCATCAAAGGCTGCACGGTAAATTCTCTCGTAAACGGAAGCCGGAACCTTTCTTTGCAAAATCTTTTCAATTCCATAGTCATCCTGATACTTCCGGTATAGCTCAATATAGGCTGCTACATCCTGTGCAATATCAGGATGACGCAGATATTCATATACTACATCCGTAGTAACCGGATTTTGCATCTCTTCATAGACATACAAAAGCTCACTGAAATCTTCCCATCCACGGGCTGTCACAAAATGTAATCCGTCTACATCGGTTTCTACTTTATAAAAGTTCTGCGGACGGATCGCAAGATATGATAACAATGCAGGATGAATCTTTTTATCAACCGCATATTTTTTCCATACATTGTAATCTGCGGTGATATCCATACGACGGACACGATCCCATGTTACCATATCAAATTCACGGACCGACTTGTTATATTCCGGTGGATTGCCTGCTGCTACAATAATCCAGCCATCCGGTATCTTACGGTTACCGAATGATTTACATTGCAAAAACTGTAACATCGTAGGGGCTAATGTTTCAGATACACAATTGATCTCATCAATAAATAAAATGCCTTCTTTCTGCCCGGTTTCTTTCATTTTATGGTAGATACTTGCTATGATCTCGCTCATCGTATATTCCGTGATCGAGTATTTTGTTCCTTCAAACTCTTCTTCTTTAATAAACGGAAGACCGACAGCACTCTGTCTGGTATGATGCGTGATCGTATACGCTACTAAACCGATATTGCATTCTCTGGCAATCTGCTCCATGATCTGCGTCTTACCGATTCCCGGAGGTCCCATCAAAAAGACCGGTCTTTGCCGGATCGGTGCAATGCAATATTCTCCATCTTCTTTTTTCAAATATGCCTCTACAGTATGACGAAGTTCTTCTTTTGCTTCTTCGATATTCATTCTTTATACTCCTGTTTCTTTTCTGCTTTGTCAGTCAAAATCTACTTAAGGATCACAATAACCTTTTCCCATCATGTTCTAATTGCATTCTGATAGCCCATACAGGTACTTTTTCTTCTTCATATTCATCAAGAAAAAGGAACGCTGTCGGATAGTCCGGTTTCTTTTTCGGATAGATTCCTTTTCCATCCGTAAAATATAAAAGCCCGCAAAGACAGTCAAACTGCCCTTCCTCTGCCAGACGGTTGACATATGAAAATGCCGGTCGGAAGTCTGTATTTCCACCACCTTTGATCGTAAAATCCGAAAATAACTGCTCTAATTGTTCTGGTTTTGTGATCACAATATCTTCCTGTATTTTCTCATCACACTGGATCACATGAAGCTTTGCTTTCCGAAAAAAACTTTCTTCCTGACAAAGGATCGAAAAGGTTTCTTTCAAAAAACTCTCTACAAGTTCTCCTTTTGTCGAATAGCTTGTGTCAATGATGATCACAAAATCACGGATCTTATGCACTTCTCTGCTTTCTAGTGGTTCTAGCAATGGCATATTTTGATATAGCTGCAGACCATATGTATAAAATCCGATATCAAATTCCTCTTCGTCACAATGCAATTCTTCCTGTAACACGGCAAACTTTCGCAAAAAATCCCTGTAACTGCGCTGTCTTTTTTGCACTTTTAACGGGATCGCCGCTAGATCACTTCCGTCTTCGCTCTGATCACCATGTCTTTTTTGCTCTAACTGCGTCTGTCTGGAAATCTTATTCCATTTATTTTGCATCTGCTGTATCTGTACATTCTGATCCTGCTGCTTTGGCCAAAAGGCATGATCATCTGCAAAAAATTCCCGTTGCAATTTTATCAGCTCTTCTTGTGATACATCCAATAACAAGTTATAGATCTGTACGGCTGTGATCGCACATTCTTTATCTTCTAACCATTCATATGTCTTTTGCCTGATCCAGCCAAGAATACGTTTTACCGATTTTTGCTCCATATGATCGATTGTATATTCGATCGCAATATCACAGGCAATTCCCCAAAGGAAAGGATCTCTTTTGCCTCCTATCCAAAGATGAGAAAAGAGACAATGCAATACAGCATGCAGATAGACACGGTTCAGATAGGTAGGATTTTTTTGAAACAAGCGAAGCATCTGCTTTGTTGACAGATACATCCACTCACCGTCTGTTGCAAAGGTCTGTACTCTTTTGTCTGTTTTGGGAAACAGAACCCCTAATGCAATATCGAGATATCGAAATTCGATATATAATTCATCATGTACAAAACGATAAATCTTATAGGTCATCTCTTCTTCCCATTCTTCCTGCGTCTGTACCTTTCTCTTCCTTTCCATGTTCTACCTCACAATATGATCTTTCCTCCAAAGACATCCGGTATTTATAAGAAAATTACCAAAGATCATCAAAAGTATATTCGTCTTTTTGATCCGCTCCGTCTGTCTGGTCTTCCTTTTGCGCGATTTCATTTTTTAATCGCAATAGGGTTCCCGCCCCTTCTGTCCAGTGATCCTGTATCGCATCCTGCATACATTGCATCAGATCAGATTCGGTCAGATATTCATTTTTTGCCAGATATTCTAACAGTTCTAAGTTTCTTTCTTTAGCATACTTTCTACCAATATAAACTGCTTCTTTTATCAGGTATGCCTCATAATCTTTCTTTGCCTTTGCTGACAATCCGACCGGATAATACAGACGCATTAAAGCAATATCGGATAGCATTTCTTTTTTTTCACGCTGGCTTGCTAAAGTAAAAACTTCATCATATTTTGCAATATCTACCTTCCCTGATGTAAAACACTGTCTCTGGCGGAAGCCATCTCCGTCAATGCACAATTCAAAAATATGTGCCGGCCCGATCTCATCGTAATATTCGCTGTATTCGGCATACCATAACACAGCTTCCGTATGATCGTGTGGTTGAAAAACGACTTTCATATCCTGCTGTCTTTGTGTAAGCAAAGGTTTCAGGCCGTTTTGTTCGAAAATACTGCCTCTGACTACAACACAGGAAAAACGGTCACAGTTCATAAACGCATCGCTTCCCATATCACAAAGCTTCTTTCCTACCACTAATTTAGAAAGTTTGTTACAACGATAAAATGCAAGTTTTCCGATCGTTTGCATCCCATCGGGCAAAGAAACCTCATGCACATATTCTCCTGTGATTTCGCGTATCCGTCCCTGTTGCAATGCATCTGTTAATTCCTGCCTGCTTTTTATCTGATCATTTGAAGCGATCAGACAATCGTCCGGTATCGTTCGTGCAGCAAAGCAATAGGCAGCAAGTTCTGTCACCCGGTTTCCTGCAATCTTCTCCGGTATGGTAACAACCGGTGACTGCCCATAAACACGATACAATACAACTTCCTGCTCTTTTGTCTGACGAAAGGCATACCAAGTTTCCTGCATATTACTCCTCACTTTTTATCCGTTTATCTTCTTTTCATAACAGGAAACTTTTACATTCCTGCATACTTTAATAGTTCATCTAAGAAACTAAGACCTACACGATAAAAGATAAATAAAATCGTGATTGCAAGCAACAGCACTAACAAACGATAAAGGACATATGCCATTGCAAATGATTTTTTCTGTGGTGGTGTATTTTTGCGAAATGCGATCACAAGCATATAAAAAAATCCAAACACCGGTATGTGTGTCAGACAAAGTAATTGAAACCATTGTCCAACCCTTCCATACCAGCTTACTTTCTCTTCTTTTGTCAGATCTCTTAATGCAACTTCTTCTCCCTGACGTTCCTCTGCATCAAAAAGCACCTGAAAATACGCTTTAGAAGCCCCACCGACTGTTCTTCTTGATGTGGCTGCTTTTTTCTTAGGAGAAGTTGTCTTATTTTTATTGTCCTGATTTGTTTCCATATCACCCCTCCTTACTTTCTGCCACTTGCTACCGGCATCTCTGGTGTTGCCTGTGGTTCCTGCGTCTGCTGTGGCAGCGGTGTTGTAACTGCATTCGGATCATTTGTATTTGCGGATGGTTCCGGCAATGAACGGATCTGTGCTGCATACTTATCAAACTTACTCTTTAACGCTGCATATTCACTATATTTCTTACAAGCATCCAAAGCTTCTTTTGCGGACTTGATCAGTTCTTCGGCATTTGCCGGTTTCTTTTTATAAGTATTCAACTTATTGATCCTGGTCTTTGCTAACTTCACTCTGCTTTCTCTTAAAATCTTCTTTCTGGCTGCTTTTGATGCTTCTTCCTTTTTCTTCGCGATCAAAGCATTTTCTTCTTTTTGCGCTTCTTCATAAGCACTTGCTGCTTTCTTCCAGTCTACCGAATCATCTTTTAGAGAATCATATTTATTTTTTGCACGCGTTGCATACAGCTTTCTGGTATCATCATCTTCAACTGACGAGATCATATCACGCAATTCATTATACGTTGTGACAAATTCATAATAATCTGCCAGCTCTGTGATCGTCATTTTCTCAAAGGCTTTCAGTTTCTTCTCAATTGTTTTTTCATAACTCTTCTCTTTTAATTCACTTGCATAAGCTGATTTTTCCGCAAGAATCTTTGTTGAGAAATAGTCTGTTCCCGATGTTCTGCTGTTTGTACCACTGCTTTCGGTGCCGGAAACAATATTACCTGACGAGTCATACTTTGCTAACTTGATCGTATCAGGAACCGAAAAATCAATCGGTTCTAACTTTTTATGGATCGTGTCCATATATTTTTTCCAAATCTTTCCGGTAACAGAAGCACCGTAAGCACCCGGCATGGCTCTTGGTGTATCATAACCTGCCCAGACAACAGTTGTATAATATTTTGTATATCCGCAGAACCATACATCCTTGCTGGAATTTGTAGTACCTGTCTTGCCTGCAGCGATCTGACCGTTTTCCATCTTAACAGAATGAGCTGTACCGTATGATTCATTAAAGACACCTTTTAATACATCTGTCATCAGCCATGCTGCATCTTCGGAATATACCTGTGATGTGTTATCGGAATCTTTATATACAACACCATCTGATACATGTTCAATCTTTTTAATGCAGGTTCTTTCACTATAATTTCCGCCATTTGCCAGCGTTGCATATCCTTTTGCCATATCGACAACACGCACACCTTCGGTAAAGCCACCCAAAGAAAGTGCTAAGTTGTCATTATCGACATAACTCAGATTATGAAAATGCATTTTATCAAGGAAAGATAAACCGTATTTCGGTGTGATCTTTTCTAAAACCTGCCATGCGATCGTATTAATTGATCTTGCAACTGCTTCTCGTAAATGTAAACTGCCACGATAACCGCCACCCGAATTCTTTGGTCCGTTTGTGATCGGATGATCATTGACAACCGTAGATGGCGAATATACACCTGATTCAAAGCCCGGTGCATAATCAATCAGCGGTTTGATCGCACTGCCTGACTGTCTGGCAGCAAGATAGGCACGGTTATAGGCATCTTTTGTACCACGACCGCCCACAACAGCAACCACATAATTCGTTGTATTATCCACACAGACTGCTGCACCCTGCAACTCATATTTGTGCGTTTCTTTGTTACGGGACTTGTTATAAGCCAATCCGTTATCAACTGCTTTTTGAAGCTGTTTTTGTTTCTTCATATTGATCGAAGTGTACAGCTTATAACCGCCTGCACGGATGTCATTACACTTCTTGCTATACTCTTCTGAATATTTCTTCTGGTATGCCTGATAGGATTTCTTGTCAGAAAATGTATATTGAAAATCAAACTCTTCTTTTTCCATCAATGCGATTGCCGCACAATGGATCGCATAACTGGTAATATAGGTCTCATTCGTTCCATCTTCTGCCTGCTGCAATACTTTTAACTTACTTTTTACTGCTGTTTCGTATTCTTTTTCTGTAATGACTTTTTCATTTGCCATGGTACGAAGCACTTTATTTCGTTTCGCCAGACATGCATCCGGATTTGCCACCGGATCATATCGTGTCGGACTATTCGACACTCCGATCAATGTAGCTGCTTCCTGTGGTTCAAGGTCGGCACTGCTCTTCCCAAAATAGTATTTACTTGCCGCTTCCACACCATAACAGCGGTTACCGTAAAAGTTACTGTTACAGTAAAATTCCATGATCTTATCTTTCGAAAACTTTGCTTCTACAGAAGGAGCAAGTAGAATCTCCGCAATCTTTCGGGTAAAGCTCTTATTTTGTGTCAATAAGTTATTCTTGATCACCTGCTGGGTGATCGTACTTCCACCCTGCGTAATTTCCATGTTATTTTTTAAAAGGGATACACCGGCACGAAGTGTTGCCAGAACATCTACACCGCCATGCGTTCTAAAACGCTTATCTTCTACAGCGATATAGCCATTATAGATATAAGGAGAGATTTTTTGAATCGAAACATATGTATAACGCCCTGTATTCACGGAACCGACTTTTTTGCCGGTCGCGTCATACACAACCGTATCCTCACTCATGATAAAATCTTCTTCACTCATATTGACTAATTTGTCAAAAACTTCTTCTCTTGCTTCAGTGAACATCGGAAGAACTTTAATATACACACAGATTCCTGCGATCAGACTTAACACCAGAACAGATGCAAGGATGCCAAGAATACTGCCAAAAACACTCGAAACCACACCGAGATAACTTCCGATCGTTTTACCAATGATCTGAACAATATCTTTTATGTTGAATTTACCGTTTCTGTTGCTCATACACAACCTCCATTTTATTTTCTATCGCAATGCGTGTCCAATATTTTCTCACATTATAATCTTTTTTTATTTCAAGACACACTTTAGTATTATACTTCTTTGATGTATTTTTTTCAAGTTTTACAGCCACTCCTTCTTCATGCTTTTATATGCCGTTTTTGACAATTTTCGCTGTGATATATCAGGTCATTATAAAACAGTTCATAGACTGTTGTCACCAAAGAAAGCAGAACTGTTGTCAAAAAGAAAGCAGAAATGATTGACACCTTTATTGGCTTTCTATAAAATAATAAGAAGTGTCTTTTGTCACCGGAATGGATCATTTGGCAAAAGCACTTTAAAATCAAAAAAGACTTTCTGGGGATTCTTTGTACTCCTTAGAATCGTTTCATACAACGGGAGGCTCACATATGAATATAGAAAATACACGCTCTCATTTTGGATTTATTGGTTTTGGTCTGATCGGTGGATCGATCGCACATGCTCTTCGCGAATTGTATCCTTCAAGCCACATCATGGCATACAACTATTATATTGAAAAACCCCATCCGATGTTAGAACTTGCCAAAAAAGATGGGGTTTTATCATCAATCTGTACCGATCTGTCTGCTTTTTCAGAATGTGATGTCATTTTTCTATGCGCTCCGGTCATTAAAAACGCAATGTATCTGAAGCAATTGGCTCCCTATATTGCAAAAGAATGTCTGATCACCGATGTCGGAAGTGTCAAAGGAAATATCTATCAGACAGTTGTTTCACTTGGATTAGAAGAACAATTTGTTGGCGGACATCCGATGACAGGTTCGGAAAATACAGGTTATACATATTCCTCTTCTGACTTTTTAAAAGGTTATTATTATCTTCTGACACCAACAAAGAAAACAAAACCTGAATATATAGACTGGATGGAACAGTTCGTCAAAGCAGCCGGTTCTCTTTGTATGATCCTAGACGAAAAAGAACACGACCGTATTACAGCCGGGATCAGCCATGGACCGCATGTGATCTCTGCTGCACTTGTCAACAATGTTGCCTGTCGTGACCAGAATGGAAATTATGCTAAACTTGCAGCCGGTGGATTTCGTGATATCACGCGTATTTCTTCTTCTTCACCGGAAATGTGGGAAAATATCTGTATGACGAATCAGAAATGCATTGTTGAATTTCTTGACGAATATATTGACCGTCTAAACGAGATCAAAAAACATATTCAGAACGGAGATTCCAAAGATCTGACCGAGTTCTTTGCCAATGCAAAAAAATACAGAGATAATATTATTTAATACAACTATTTCGGAATAATTCAATCAGAAACAACATGATTGAATATTTACTTTCTAAAATAATAGAAATCCAACATGATATAATAACTCCAAAATCCAAGCATGACATGCTTGACGCACTTCGTGCTCAATGATTTTGTCGTTCATGAATTCTGCATAAGAAAGCAAGCTCTTTTGTGTTTCGAATTCATAATATAACGCTTCTATTATTTAGAAAGTAAAAAAGGAAATCAAATCATCATACATAGAAATGAGGAAAATTATGCAGATTTTAGAAGGATTAAACCCGGAACAGGAAAAGGCTGTCAAACATTTCAAAGGACCTCTTTTGATCTTAGCCGGTGCAGGTTCCGGAAAAACAAGAGTATTGACACACCGTATCGCTTATCTGATCAGTGAATATAATGTCAATCCATGGAATATATTAGCATTGACTTTTACAAACAAAGCTGCCGGAGAAATGCGGGAACGTGTCGATTCGATCGTCGGCGCCGGTGCAGATGATATCTGGGTCAGCACGTTTCATTCTACCTGTGTACGCATTCTGCGTCGCTATATTGAAGCATTAGGCTATTCCCGCAGCTTTACCATTTACGATGGGGATGACCAGCGTACCCTGATGCGTGATATTTTAAAATATTTGCAGCTTGATCCAAAGAAGTACAAAGAACGAGCTGTATTAAGTGCAATCTCTTCTGCCAAAGATGAATTGATCACACCGGAACAATATGAACTTCGCGCGCAAGGCGACTTTTTAAAGGGAACCTACGCCCGCTGCTATCGTGAATATGAAAAAAGACTGCATGATGCCAACGCATTGGATTTTGATGATCTGATCTGTAAGACAATACAGCTTTTTGAAGAAAATGAAGATATCTTATCCTATTATCAAAACCGCTTCCGCTATATCATGGTAGACGAATATCAGGATACAAACTCGGCACAATTTAAACTGATCAGTCTGCTTGCACCTACCCCACAGGAAGATGGAACAACCATCAATAACCTTTGTGTCGTAGGTGACGACGACCAGTCTATTTATAAATTCCGTGGTGCAAATATCTATAATATCCTGAACTTTGAAAGCAAGTATCCGGAAACTTTAGTGATCAAATTAGAAGAAAATTACCGTTCCACACAAAATATCCTTGATGCTGCCAATGCAGTGATCAGCCACAACAGTGTCCGTAAAGACAAAGCACTTTGGACCGAACATCCAAAAGGTGATCTGATCTATTATACCCAGTTTCAAAATGAATACGAAGAAGCCGGCTGTATTGCGGATGCGATCCATACTGTCGTAGAAAAAGGGATGGCTTCTTATAAAGATTTTGCGATCCTTTACCGTACCAATGCACAATCCCGTGTCTTTGAAGAAAAACTTGTGATGCATAACATTCCTTACCGTATCGTCGGAGCAGTCAACTTCTATCAGCGCAAAGAGATCAAGGATATCCTTGCTTATCTTCGCACGATTGAAAACGGACTCGATGATATCAGCGTCAAACGAATCATTAATGTGCCAAAACGTGGTATCGGTCTGACAACGATCGACCGTATCACGAATTATGCGATCGAACATGAGACCAGCTTTTACGGTGCGTTGGAAAACTTTGAATACATTGACGGGATCAAAAGAAGTGCATCCAAGCTAAGCTCTTTTGTCAGTCTGATCTCTGCATTTAAAAGACATCTGGCAGATGAACATTACAGCTTAGAAGACCTGATCCGTGAAATCATTGAAGAGACCGGATATGTCCGTCTTTTACAGGAAGAAGATACCGAGCAGGCACAAAGTCGTATCGAAAATATCGAAGAACTGATCAACAAAGTGGTCACATATGAAGAGAATTGCGAAGATACACCGACATTAAGCGGTTTCTTAGAAGAAGTCGCATTGGTTGCCGATATTGATACCGTTGACGAAAATACCGATATGGTTCTTCTAATGACATTACATAGTGCAAAAGGTCTGGAATTTCCTTACGTCTATCTTGTCGGTATGGAAGATGGTATCTTTCCGGGATATGCTGCTGTCATGGGTGAAGATCCCGAAGAAATGGAGGAAGAACGTCGTTTATGTTATGTCGGCATTACAAGAGCCATGAAAAAACTTTCTCTTAGCTGCGCCCGCTCACGCTTTCGCAACGGAGAACAGCAATATAACCGTCCATCCCAGTTTTTAAATGAGATTCCACGTTATCTTTTAAAACAGAGCGGCGGATCATCGATGGCATCTACAACAAAGACCTATCGTGCTTCTGATTTTCCGGCTCCTCACAAAAGTGCCGCAATCGCAACCGATTATACGTCAAAAGGCGCAAAAAGCTACAGTGCTGCCGAATTTTTACAGTCAAATATCTTCGATAAACCAACAACCTCAGTCAAAAGAACCAGAGCAACGGACTACTCTTCTTCTTTTGATCCGACAGCCGAACGCAAAGCCAAACAAATGCAGCATAAAAAAGGCAATAATCTTTTTGCCGGCAACAGCATGATCTCAAAAGGTTTTCAGACTGCTGACAAAAAAACAGCCGCACCGATTGATTATACCATAGGTGATCGTGTGAAACATACACGTTTTGGCGAAGGAACGGTTATGGAAATGAAGCCTTCCGGCAATGATTATCAGGTCACGGTTGCTTTTGAAAACAGCGTTAATCGCAAAATGATGGCATCCTTTGCCAAATTAAAAAAATTATAATTTTTCGTCTTGCAAATAAAGTCAGATAATATCCATACAAATATAGATATTATCCTGACTTTATGCTATACTATTACTAATATACATGACTCACACAGAGCATGGATCAAAAAAAGAAAGGATGGGGTATTTATGTCAAACAAAGTAGAAGAATTATTAAATGCAGCTAAGATCAATGAATTGATCCACAAAAAAGAATTAGAAGAGAAAAACAAGAATTTTGTTCTTGTTATCCTTGCGATCATCGGTGCTGTTGCTGCCGTAGCCGGTATTGCATATGCTGTTTATAAGCATTTAACACCTGATTATATTGATGATTTTGATTCTGACGGTCTGGAGGATTTCGATGATGATTTTATCGAATTTTCTGATACAAAGCCGGAAGCAGAAGACTAATCTCACCGATCGGTCTATTATATGTCATGATCAGATAACAGATCCTTTTATGAAGGATCAGGAATGCAATCGTATAAATTGCATTTTATGAATACGATGATACAATAGCGAAATGGATATGCCATTTCGCTATTTTGTAGAAATGAAACATATGTGTATACATACAGAATGGAGGATTTACCTATGAAACTTTGGGGCGGACGCTTCACTAAAGAAACCAACCAATTAGTACATAACTTCAACGCATCTCTTTCTTTTGACCAGAAATTTTATGAAGAAGACATTGCAGGAAGTATTGCTCATGTAACGATGCTTGCAAAACAGGGCATTTTGACACAGGAAGATAAAGATTCGATCATTAACGGATTAACCGGTATTCGTGATGACATCCGTTCCGGCAAACTGATCATTGATGAAGAACATGAAGATATCCACAGCTTTGTCGAAGCACATCTGATCGAACGCATCGGTGATGCCGGCAAGAGACTTCATACCGGTCGAAGCCGTAACGATCAGGTTGCTCTTGATATGAAACTCTATACCCGCAAAGAAGTATTAGAAATGAATGATCTGTTAAAAGAATTATTAGAAAGCCTTTTAAAGATCATGAAAGAAAACACAGATACAATCATGCCGGGCTTTACACATTTACAAAAAGCGCAGCCGATCACTCTGGCGCATCATATGGGTGCATATTTTGAAATGTTTAAAAGAGACCGTTCCCGTCTTCATGATATCCATGAAAGAATGAACTACTGCCCTCTCGGATCCGGTGCACTTGCCGGTACAACTTATCCTCTGGATCGTGAATATACCGCACAGCTTCTCGACTTTGCAGGTCCGACATTAAACAGTATGGATTCGGTATCTGACCGTGATTATCTGATTGAGTTCCTTTCAGCAATGTCGATCATTATGATGCATTTAAGCCGTTTTTGTGAAGAAATCATCATCTGGAATACTAATGAATACCAGTTCATTGAAATTGATGACTCTTATTCTACCGGAAGCAGTATCATGCCTCAGAAAAAGAATCCTGATATTGCAGAATTAGTCCGTGGTAAGACAGGACGTGTCTATGGCTCTTTAGTTTCTCTGCTGACAACGATGAAGGGACTTTCTCTTGCTTACAACAAAGATATGCAGGAAGATAAGGAATTTGTCTTTGATGCGATCGATACGACAAAAGGCTGTATCGTACTTTTTACCGGTATGTTAAATACATTAACTTTCCGCAAAGACAAGATGCGTGCCAGTGCCGAAGGCGGATTTACAAATGCAACCGATGCGGCTGATTATCTTGTCAATCATGGTGTACCATTCCGTGATGCACATGGTATCATTGGTCAGTTAGTATTATATTGTATTGACAAGAATATCTCTCTCGGAGAAATGACGTTAGACGAATATAAGGCGATCAGCCCTGTCTTTAAAGAAGATATCTATGATGCGATCAGTATGGAAACCTGCGTGGATAAGAGAAATACGATCGGTGCTCCCGGTCCGAAAGCAATGCAGCAGGTTATTGCCATTTATGAAGAGTATTTAAAGAATGAATAAACTGTTTATACGATCTGCTCATCTTTTATGATCGTTATGTAATCATTGACAAACTCTTACAAGAATTTACAACAAAAAATCACAACGTCAGTACATTGTCAAAAGTTTCACCAAGAATTGCTGTAGCAATTCTTGGTGGTGTACCACTACTGTACGAGCATTTTCCCATTCCATAAAAAAGTTCGCTTGCTTCGACTTTACTATTGAAACAAACGAACTTTTTATCTTTCCTTAAAATATGTAAGCTCTATACCGCTCTTTCTTCTTTTAACACGTTTTCTTTCTCCCACTGCTTTACAATCTGATACACCGCTTGCGACAACGCTTTATGGCCAATCTCATCTAAATGCTCCCGGTCTGTTACACTTGGCTTAGCAACTGTTGATGCATCCAAAAAGTAAGCTCCATTTTGCATAGCAACTTTTCTATATTCTTTTGCAAGTTTTTTTGATACGGCTTCCGATGCTTCATTAAATTCCGTATCAAATCCTTCTTCGCCAACACCTTTTCCAAGATGGATCGGTGAGATCACAAGCAAATCAAATGGTGTCGCAGCTTTTTCTCTCGCTTTATCGATCACTTTTTCCAAACCTTTTGCAATCACCTCTGCCGATGCACCATAACATGTCTTACAGTCATTAGTGCCAAGCATAATAATAACAAGATCAAGTGGAGAATGTGTCTCTACTGTTGTACCGATCAGATCAAGTCCTCTTCTGCCTTCCCGTAATGCATCCTGAAAGATCGTCGTTCTCCCACACAATCCTTCTTCATACACAGTAAAGTCTGCACCAAGCTTTTGCTGTAATAATGAAGTCCAGCGTACTCCCTCTAAGAAACGCCCCGTTCCATCCGGCTTGTATCCATATGTATTTGAATCTCCAAAACAAAGTATATGCTGCATCGTACTCCTCCTTTTATGTTAAGATGTGACCTTTAATCATATTCCTAGCGTTCTTATATGAATAGTATGATACAGCATTTTAATTGCTTTGTCAAATACATTTTGATAATTTGTTTTGAATCTTTTTCCGGCATACGTTTAAACTTGCAATACCATAAACAAAACCGCCAACACGCTACTCTCAGCATATTGGCGGTCTTAACTGCTTCTATTCTTTTATTTAACGATCTTATTTCTTTGCAGAACGATGCATTGAGAATTCATAATCACTATACAGGTCCAATGTTTCCTGAATGGTACGTTCATCTGCATTCTTCAACTGCTTATCACGTTCTCTCTTAAACATCTTTTCCGGCTGGATATTTCCGGGACCACCGACACATCCACCTTCGCAGATCATACCTTCGATGAAGTCTTCCGGTAATTTTCCGGCTTTCATTAAGAAGAGTGCTTTTCTACATTCTTCCCCACCGTTGCACTGGCGTACATTGACGTTTGTCTCTACACCCTGCTCTTTGAGTGCCTGTTTTACAGCATTTGTAACACCACCGGCATTCGCATATCTCTTCGCATAGACACTTCCGCGCTGTTCTTCCATTACACAAGATTCCAGTTTTATATTCTTCGCACGAAGCATTGCCTTAAATTCTTCAAATGTAAGAACAAAATCTGCATTCTCGCCCGGAATATCCTGATCCTGACCTGCTTCACTCTTCTTTGCGATACACGGTCCGACAAAGACACAGATTGCATCCTTATGCATTGCCTTGACAAGTCTTGCCGTAGCAGCCATCGGAGAAACGGTTGTAGATACATGATCTGCAAGTTCCGGGAAATGACGACGGATCATATGTACAAATGCAGGACAGCATGATGTTGTCATCTTCTTTCCTTCATTGTAAGCTTCTGCCCATTCCTTTGATTCGGAATCTGATACAAAGTCTGCACCGATCGCAACATCTACCATATCTTTAAAACCGATCTTTTTTGCTCCGTTTCGGATGGATTCCATTGTAATATCAATACCAAACTGACCTTCTGCTGCCGGAGCTACTAAAGCATATACCGGTTTATCACCCTTGATACTGTCAATAACTTCTAACATACGTGAGCTGTCTGATACAGCGCCAAATGGACAGGAATTGATACATGCACCACAACGGATACACTTTTCATCATCAATCGTAACTCTTCCATCTTCACCTGCCTGAATCGCATCAACAGGACAGGCACGACGACATGGACGCATAGTATCTACGATTGCATTGTACGGACAGGCATTATAACACTGACCACATTCTTTACATTTTTCAGGATCGATATAAGCTTTATCTCTTGTCATCGAAATAGCACCAAACTTACATGCCTGCATACATTTCTTGCCCATACATTTCTGACAGTTATCTGTTACAGAGAAACGTGCGATAGGACAGTTCTCACAAGCAGCAGGAATGATCTGAACTGTGTTATGACATGGTTCTCCCGTTGCAGGATTAATATTCTGTGCTAACATGATTCTTTCACGAATGATTTCTCTTTCCTTGTATACACAACAACGAAAACTTGGCTTGCTTCCGGGAAGGATTTCATAAGGAAGTCTTGCTAAAATACCATCTAAGTTATCTTCAAACGCAGCTTTAGCTACATGATACAGTACTTCGTTTTTAATATCGTCTATTGTATCATTTTCATCTAAAAGTGTAATATCATCTCTCATGTATCTTTCTCCTCTCTTATCACTAAGTACACCAAAGCTTATCTTTTCCATAAATAGAAAGGACTTCTTTGCCATACCGGTTCATATGGTATCATTGATCCGAACAAAGCAGATTATACTTTGATCATCTGTTATCTGATTCAAACGTTTTTTGCAAAACGCCGAACCTAAATATAACATATAATGTCATTGCAAACAACATTATTTTCCATCTTTTTGCTTTTTTTTAAGATTTAACCGCCCAGCGCATTTTTGTGGAACGAGCCCGGCTGTTTTGATAGCATTCTTCCTTGGATGGGCGGATCACATCTTTTGCAATATCGCTATACTCTCCTGCTTTTAAATGACGTTTAAATGCTTTCTTTACCATACGGTCTTCTCCTGAATGAAATGTCAGGATTGCAACACGTCCACCTGTCTTTAATACTCCCGGTAGTTTTTCTAAAAATGCATCAAGCACTTCAAACTCGCTATTGACATCAATGCGAATTGCCTGAAATGTTCTTTGTGCTGTCTTTTTAATGATCATTTTGACATCTTCCGACTGATCTTTACAGCCCTTTTCCTTTTTTACAACATTTTGAATCGTATCTTCTATGATCCGGTACAGTTTTTTCGTTGTATCGATCGTATTTCCTTTTTTGCGTTCCATGACGATTGCATTTGCCAATTCTGCGGCATACGGTTCATCTGCATTTTCTACTAACATCCCCTCAATCTCCGCTTCCTCAAGCTGCATGAGTCTTTCGGCTGCCGATTCTCCCTTATCAGGATTTAATCTAAGATCAAGCGGTCCGTCTGTTTTATAAGAAAATCCACGTTCCGGATTATCAATCTGCATCGAAGACACACCAAGATCGGCTAATACAAAATCAAATTTACCGGCTTTTTTTGCCACTTCATCTATGTTGGCAAAATTCGTATGAAGAACGGTTAAGATTTCTTCACCATAACCTGCTTCTTCGAGCCTTTTTTGTGTCTTGACGGATTCGATCGGATCAACATCGAGCCCATAAATATGTCCTTTGCCTTCTAAGCAGGCAAGCATCTTTTGTGTATGACCGCCATAACCTAATGTGGCATCTAACCCGATCTGCCCCGGTTTGATCTGAAGAAAGTCAAGAATTTCTTTTACGCAGATCGATATGTGCATTCCAGCCGGTGTATTGCCTTTACGGATCACTTTGGCTACTGTATCCGCATATTTTTCCGGGTTCAATTCTTTGTACTTTTCACTGTATTTTCTCGGATGTGTTCCTTTGTAACGCACACGTCTTTTGTGTACTTGCGTTTTGTTCTTATCTGCTTCCATTCGTCCTCCTTTTGCTCTCATTTTATAAATTAAAAACAAAAATTATATTTCTTAGACTTCTTTTTTATTTTTTTCTTATCTTACTTTGATTGTATCCCTACCCTGATTTCATTTCCAGAATGATCTTTATTCATTCCGTTTTTCCTGGCTTTTATTCTCTCTTACTTTTCAAAAACCTGCTTAATGCTGTCATAGTGCAAAAACTTTCCTTCTTTTGCAATTTCCTGTATCTCTTCTAATGTTGCAATCTGAAAGTCCGCTGTTTCCTCTTTTTGCAATACAACATCTTCTTTGGAAAAATCTTTGATAAAATGATAGACATCGACGAAATAATTGTCTCCCTCTTCTAAGTTTTCTCTCTGGTAGGTAAAGCTAAGACCTCCCTCGCAATCGGATACGTCAAGTCCTGTTTCTTCTCGTACTTCACGAATGACCGCTTCTTTCGAATCCTCTCCTGCCTGTACAGCACCTCCTGATACTTCCCACCAGCCCGGTGCCCACGATTTCGTCATAACCCGCTTTGTGATCAGATATTTTCCATCCGGTCTTTCAATAATGGCAAGAACTGTCAAATGAAAATCTCCTTCTTTCATGTTCCAGTCATTGCGTTCCATCGTGCGTCCTGTTCTTTTTTTATTTCTGTCATAAATATCCCAAAATTCCATTTGTTATGACTCCTTTCGTTTTTTCATATGTACTTTATTTTATTTTACGAAATAGTGTAAAAAAGTGCAAAGCCAGTGCTTTGCTATGTGTACCACCACTGTACGAGCAGTTTCCTATTCCACAAAAAAGTGCAAAGCCAGCGCTTTGCTATGTGTACCACCACTGTACGAGCAGTTTCCTATTACACAAAAAAAGACAACGTTTGCACGTTGCCTTTTGATTTTTCAGTCTCTCTGCTTCTAACACCTGACATTACTGTCAGATACGCAGGAAACCTTTTCGTTTCTTTCTTTGCAAAATGCAATCCTATTATAACATATCTTTGCAATAATAGAAAACTGCAACGTTTGGTACCGGAAATCCCTGTGGGCTTTCTGTATCAACGCAGGCAGCTTATTGGATTGATGTTACTTCATAGTCCTGTGCTTCAACAGCTTCTTTTAAAACATCGTTTGCAACCTCTTTTTCTAATGTTACGATCGCATTCTTTTTCTCATGGCTGACGATTGCTTCTTTCACACCATCAACCGCTTCTAATGCTTTCTTCACTCTTGCCTCACAATGACCACACATCATTCCTTCAATTTTCATTTCTTTTTCCATCTTTTTGTCCTCTTCTTTCTTAATTTTATTCAGTGACTGCTCTGCGAGCGGTTCCTGTGAACTTGCTTTATTTTCTATGACGGGTTCTTCCATTTTATGGTTATGCTTCTTTTTTGCATCATAGATCTTACATAAATTCAAACGCAATGCATTCGATACTACACAAAAACTTGATAAACTCATTGCCGCAGCGCCAAACATCGGATTTAACTCCCAATGGAATAAGGAGATCCATGCACCTGCTGCCAGCGGAATTCCGATCACATTATAGATAAATGCCCAGAATAAGTTTTCATGAATATTTCGTAACGTGGCACGACTTAACCGGATCATTGCCGGAATGTCTCTGACATTGCTCTTCATTAAGACAACATCTGCGGCATCAATCGCAATATCGGTTCCGGCTCCGATCGCTACACCAACATCTGCTCTTGTTAATGCCGGTGCATCATTGATACCGTCTCCGACCATTGCAACTTTTCCTCTTTGCTGTAAAGTACGGATCGTGCTTTCCTTTCCATCAGGAAGTACACCTGCGATCACTTCATCAACACCGGCAAGACGGCCGATCGCTTTTGCTGTTTCTTCATGATCTCCGGTAAGCATTGTAACATGAATACCAAGATCCTGTAATTCCTGTACTGCCTGTGCCGCTTCTTCTTTTAACACATCGGCTACTGCAATCAGACCAAGCATTTTCTGATCCATTGCAAAATATAATGGTGTCTTGCCTTCTTTGGCAAACTGCTCACCCTTTTGTACTATCTCATTTGCAACCGCCACTTTCTCTTCAACAAAGCCACGATTGCCACCGTATAAGCCTTTGCCATTTATTTTTGCCTGTAATCCATGACCGGCTAATGCTTCCAGTTCGTCCACTTCTTTTGCCTCGATCTTTTTTTTCTGTGCATACATGTGGATCGCTTTTGCTAAAGGATGTTCACTATTCTTTTCTAACGCATAGGCATACAATAAAAGTTCATCTTTTGTGACACCCTCTGCTGCCACAATATCCGTAACTTCCGGCTCTCCTTTTGTGATCGTACCTGTTTTATCGAGTGCAATCCGGCGTATTCTTCCTGCCTCTTCCAAGGCAGATGCATTTTTAAACATAATACCATTCTTTGCACCAACACCATTTCCGACCATGATCGCAACAGGTGTCGCAAGTCCAAGTGCACACGGGCAGCTAATCACTAATACGGAAATTCCTCTTGCCAATGCAAAACCAACATCCTGTCCTGCCAAAAGCCAGATAATCGTAGTGACTGCTGCAATCAATAATACAGCCGGAACAAATACACCTGATACTTTATCTGCTACTTTTGCGATCGGTGCTTTGGTTGCCGCCGCATCGCTGACCATGTGGATGATCTGCGATAATGTAGTATCTTCTCCGATTCTGACTGCCTTGCATGTCAGAACACCGGACTGATTTACTGTTGCCGCAGATACCGTATCTCCTTTTGTCTTATCAACCGGAATACTTTCTCCGGTCAGAGATGCTTCGTTGACGGCGCTGTTGCCTTCGACTACAATACCATCTACCGGGATACTCTCTCCGGGATGGACTAAGAAAAGATCATCTACTCTTACTTCCTCAATAGAAACTTCTGCATATTCACCATTGCGGAGTACGGAAGCTTTCTTGGGTGCAAGCTGTAGCAGACTCTTGATTGCATTGGTTGTCTTTCCTTTTGAATATGCTTCTAACATCTTGCCGACTGTGATCAACGTCAGGATCATTGCCGCTGATTCAAAATAGAACTCATGCATATACCCCATAACCGTATGCATATCATTTTTCATCTGGGCATCGGTCATGGCAAAAAGGGCATATGTACTGTATCCGAAAGCCGCACCGGATCCTAATGCTACAAGTGTATCCATATTAGGAGAGCGGTGCAAAAGACTCTTAAAACCGCTGACAAAGAACTTCTGATTGATCACCATGATCACGATCGTCAAAAGCATCTGGATCAGTCCCATTGCCACATGATTATCTTTTAAAAATCCCGGCAATGGCCAGCCCCACATCATATGTCCCATCGACAGATACATCAACAAAAGCAAAAAAACAATGGATGAACACAGGCGGTTTCTCAATGTTTTGATCTCTTTATCCTCTATTTCCGACATCTCATCTTCCTGGGATCTGCTCTGTTTTCCTGCTGCTTTATCTTTTTGCGTGGCTCCATATCCTGCATCTTTTACTGCCTGAATGATTGCTTCCGGTGCCGCAGTTCCTTCTACTGTCATTGAATTGGTCAAAAGGCTGACTGTACACTCTGTAACACCATCGACTTTTGAAACGGCTTTTTCCACGCGTGAACTGCAGGCAGCACAGCTCATACCGGTTACACTATAATGCTCCATGAATATTCCCCCCGTATTATTATTTCATTAGTTTTTGTAACATAGCAACAAGCTCATCAACGGTCTCTTCTTTTCCTGCTAAGATGTCGTTTGTCACACACGTTTTTATATGATTTGCAAGCAGCACTTTGGTAAAACTGTTTAATGCCGCATTGGCAGCCGCTACCTGCGTTAAGATATCAATGCAATAAGCATCTCTTTCTACCATACCCTTAATTCCACGAATCTGCCCTTCTACTCTGTTCAGACGGTGGATCAGATCTTTATATTCTGTCTCACTTCTTTTTTTTGTTTTGTTGCAACAACACTTTTCTTCACTCATCATTTTCCCCCATTCTTACCAAATGTACTCTCACAATCTTCTGAACGAAAATTTTCAAGATGAATTTTTAATATACAATGACATTTTTGCAGTCTTTCGTTTTCTTCTGCCCTGTCATAATAACCTGACTTATTCTAAAGAGCCTGCTAAACACTTTTCCATTCCTTATAGGATAGGAAACTTTTTATTTTCGGGCTTATTATATACCCCCTATAGGTATATTGCAAGTCTTTTTTCTATATTGTGTTCAAAATGAAAGTATTTCTCAATTAACCGGTGATGTTAAAAATCTTTCCAATTTAAAATGCAATGACAGCACATTATTAAATGCTCCAAAAGTACAGCACAGATTTACCTGCATCAAAAGAAAAAACAGTATAAAAAAGTGCAAAGCCAGCGCTTTGCACTCCAAGAATTGCTAAAGCAATTCTT
>OGKR01001122.1_pt1 | contig 22001 bp, 16 predicted proteins | sample 1572431 | NCBI WGS metagenome assembly OGKR01 (sample SAMEA2582079, study PRJEB24529) | metagenome | biome: Human gut stool | place: China | collected 2011 | reverse complement strand
ACAACCTGACAGACAAGACTTGTGAAGTCCTCTCTGCCAGCTTGCCCGGTTCTTCCTCGGTGTCGGTCTGCCTGCAAGCGGTTCCTGCCCGATTTCCTCCGGCGTATGGCTTTTTCTTGGTGCGCTCGTGTCGTGGCGGCACTTCCCCGAAAAAGCATATTAACTTGCAGCCGATCATGTGGTTTTCAAGGTGCACTGTGATTTTGTAAGAAGTTGAGGGCTTTCAAAAATGCGGGTAAGACTGCTTTTGAAAGTAGTTCCCACACCTTATACAAACTTAAAGGGGTGTTTTTAAACGGGGGCTTATGAAAATTCTGAAAATTTTCACTTTTTCAAACAACCTCCTATACCTATAACATTCTAAAATGGGTGTTTGGCATACAGATTTTCAAATTTTGTTGAACTGCCTAATTTTAGAATATAGATTTTGTTCATTATCCACTTATAGAACTAGCGGAAAGCCGTTTTACAAAAGATTTTGAAAGCCTCTACACTAATAGGAATCCGCAGGACCGTTTTGGAATACAGTTTTGAAAATTTCACAATTTTAGACAAAAAGAAAAACGGCAAAGCGGATAAAATCCACTTTACCGTTTTAGAAGATATTCTATTACGCTGCGATTGCGTTGGCGTTGACCTGTTCAATGGTCTTGCGAATACCAAGCCATACACTCAAATCTGTAAAGACCTCTACGATGCTTCCCTGATCTGTAAAAGGCGGCTCCTGCAAAACGGAGAGGTCTTTCATCATGCCATTATGTACGATGTACTCGACAATCTGGTTGACAAAGTAAATCTGTCGGCTGTCGAGGTTAGCACCATCCAGATATTGCGAAAATGCAGCTTTCGCCGCAGCCATATCAAGACCAACGATTTCCCGCACGAATTCTCCCAAAGGCTTTGTGCCATATTCGGCTTCATAGTCCTCTTTTGTGCCAACCTCACTCCAAAGAATTTTTTCGAGTTCTTTGACATCTTCGGCAGTAAGCGGGATGTTGCCTTTCAGTTTGGCAATGGCTGCATTATCCTGATGCTGCCGTACATAGTACTCAGCTTTTGCCTTGTAATTTTTCAGATCATCGTTTTCCAGCTCGGCCTCCTTCCATTCTGTCGAAAGAATTTCGTCCGAGAAATCTGTGGTGTACCGTACACGCTCGATGGGAATGTACTTGATCAGGTCACGCAACTCTTTTCGGATGTGCTCAAACTCGTTCACATCGGCAGTTTTGATATAGTCGGTCTGGATAATTTTTTCAAGCAACGCACGTTTCTGATCGATCTCTGGAATATTGGACACGCTCGCAACCGCTTTCGCTTTTTTCAGCAGCTCGTTGCGGCCATGAGTGTACGGCTTCCCAGCAAGGTATGCCAATTCGATGCCATACAGCAATGCATCAAAACGAAGTGCTTTCGGGTCATCCGGCTCCGGTTCAATCAAGGGCGCAAGTTCCTCCCGGGCAATCAAGGTGTCTGCATACGTTAGAGCATTGTAACTGTTTTTATCCGCATACAACTCGACATACTTCAAATGCTGTTTGACTGCAAAGTTGTCACGATTCAGCTTTTGCACCTGACTGACCATGTGCTCCACCAGTGAAGTACGGAACGCTTTCAGTTCTTCCGTTTGGAACTGCATATTCTGCAATTTATACGCAATTTCAAACTGCAGGCCGAAAATCGCGCCCTGAACGGCAATCATATTCGGGGTGGCATTTCCTTTGTTCATGCGGAAAAATTCAAAATTTCCGCAGAAGTCAAAAATGTAAAACTTATTCTTGTCCTCACCATCCAGAAGTCCCGGACACAGGCGTGTACCGCGTCCGATCATCTGCCAGAACTTTGCCTTGCTTAGAACCTTTTTGAAAAAGACCAGATTCAGAACCTCCGGCACATCGATGCCAGTGTCCAGCATATCCACCGAAATGGCAATCTGCGGCAACTTCTTCGGGTCTGAGAATTCGTCAATGGCACTCTGCGCATAATTGAGCCGATTGTCGATCACCATGGCGTAGCCGTTCAGGTGAGGATATTCCTGATTGAACACTTTGAGGATTTCCTCTGCATGATCGTGGCTCTTGGCAAAAATAATCGTCTTGCCGATCTTACTGCCGTAGTCGATTTTCAAGGCGTTCTGCATCACGACATTCAGGACCTGCCGGATGGTGTCCTTGTTGAACAGCCAACTGTTCAGAGCAGATGCATCAATGCTGGCCGGCAGGTTGCCGTTTTCATCCTCAAAAGTGTTTTCGTAGGCTTCCCGTTCTTCGTCCGAAAGCTCATCATAGGTGATGCCTTTCTTCATGAACTTTACTTCGCTCTCCACCGAGAGGAAGTCAACCAGAAAGCCATCCTTGACGGCCTGCGCCAGCTCATAGCCATAGGTGGGCACACCGTTTTCGAGGTCAAAGATCTCGTAGGTGTTTTTGTCGATTTCATCTTTGGGTGTGGCAGTCAGGCCAACCAGCGGTGCATCGAAATAATGGAAGATGTCGCGGTATTTATTGTAGATGGAGCGGTGCGCTTCATCGCAGATAATTAAATCGAAATGACCACAGGTGAATAACTTGCCCTCTGCATCGTGAACGGAATCAATGCAGTTCATCATGGTCTGATAGGTCGAGAACACGCAGTGTGCTGTAAAGTTGTCTTTGTCCTCGCAGAGATTCGTTACGGAAAGCTCCGGCAGGAGGTTGACAAAGCTGCGCTTTGCCTGGGTCACAAGGCTGTTGCGGTCAGCCAGAAACAGCACGTTTTTGACCCAGCCATGCTGCAATAATACATCCACCAGTGCAATGACGGTACGGGTCTTGCCGGAGCCTGTTGCCATAACAAGCAGAGCCTTGCGGCGGTTCTTGCGGCCAAAGCTGTCACAAACCGCCTTGATGGCACCCTCCTGATAGTACCGTCCGGCAATGTTTTTGTTTACATCCACATTGGCAAGGCTGGTGCGCATTGCTTGCAGATTGAACCATTTTTCAAGGTCGCGCTTGGAGTAAATGGAAGCGACCTTGCGCTCGGGATAGATATTGTCCACAATGCGGGTGTCGAAACCGTTGGTCAGGAATACCACCGGGCGGCGGCCAAACTGCTTTTCGAGAATATCTGCATACAGCTTTGCCTGCTGACGGCCTACTGCAACATCCTTACAGGTGCGCTTTGCTTCGATCACAGCCAGCGCACGGCCATCATCGCCGTACAGGACATAATCTGCATAGCCGGTGCCGCTCTTGTTGGGCATCCCGGGCAGAGGGACCTCGTTGACCCAGTTTTTGCCCTCGACCCACCCGGCATCGGTGAGCATGGAGTCGATATACAGTTTCCGGGTCTTGTATTCCGAAAGTTCCAGCGGCTTGGGTACATAGGTGGGCTGCTGCGTTTCGCGGCGGGCGGTCAGCTGCGCCTTGAGCTCAGCGTTTTCTTTGATAAGTGCATCCAAATCCACATCCGGCAGGGCGGGCTGTGCAACGGGTGCAGCAGGCTGTTGTGTGAGCAGGGAAGCGTCAAATTTCTTTTCCTGATAGCTTGTTCCATAGCAGTACGCTACGAAATCAAGGAACAGAAACAGGTTTTCGAGGCAAAGTTCCGCCTGTTCCCGGCTGATGCTGCGGCTTCCGTGGGCGGCATCATTGCCGCGCTTGCGAATAAAATCCATCCGCCGCCACAAATCATCGTCTACAATGTCGTGAAATTCTTCGGTGCTCATCAGGCTGATGAGCTTATCATCCCACGGCTTGACGAGGGAGCTGTCCACCGAATACATCCATTTGACTGCAAATTCCATGGCACGGCGGCAGTCCAGCACAGCGGTGGCCGCATCAATGGGCAAAATCCTCTCCGCAGCGATCGCGGCATCCGCAAAGCCGGAAAACTGCGGGTCGTCTTTCAGAAAGTCAAAGTTGGTCAATTCTCACACCTCCCGGCTTCTATTTTGAACGATTTTCAGCCAAAATGCAAGTGCTTTGCGCAAAAAGTTCTGCGAGCAATTTTGATTTGTCTACCTCGGCTACAAAGGCAGCAAACTGGTTTTGGAGGGGCAGAGGGGGAATTACGACAGGTAACGCTCTGAGCTGGCGCATATTGATACTTGCAATACCTGTTGTCTGTTTGGCGCAACCCAAAAAGTAACGCTTTGCTTTTTGATGTTGCAGATATTCAGCAAAGTAAGCGGGCAAAAGTTCACTCTCGTACAGCCGCACACGGAAAATGTGATTTTGATGAATGGAATTTTCTAATGGGTTTTTGATAATAGCACCACGACCTACTTTGTCGGGATCGCCGCCCTCAGTCATTAAAATATCATCTGGCATTAAACGATACTGTTCAATTTCCTGCTTTGTTGCCAAAATCGTTTTGATCGTAGTCCAGTCGATATACCCGCTTTTTACATTTGAAACTGCCATATACGGAACTTCGATCAATCCCGTTTCCGTTGTTTTACGACCCTTTGTAATTCCAGAAACGATATCCGCAAGACCTTCCAATGGCTTTTCGGGCCATTCTAAGGAGTTCAGTAGCATATCCCCAAACATCTCGACAAATCGAGCTTTAATAAGCTCGTCCAGCTTGGTGAGCTGTTCTTTTCGGAATAGGATTGAATTCTCTACATTTGAGAGAACGCTTGCAATGTTTTTCTGAGCATCAAGAGGTACTAACAATACTTCTGTATCAGTCAATGTACTTTTGCTAATGGCTTTGAATGTGCTTCCCGTGCCCTTCACATTCAAATCACTAACTTTTGATTGAATAGCGTACCATAAATATTGGGGGTCGCAAATATTTTCGTTAACTCGAATCGCAGCCAAGCCTCTCCCAATGCAGCAGTCTTGGTCTGCAACATTCATTGCTCCAATCGGTGCACGAACAGAAATTAAAATGTCGCCCGTGTGTGCTATTTTAGTTGGCTCGCTACACCACACTCTAACAGCCGGATGCAACCGTCCAAAATCTGCATTCCCCTGAAAAAATGGGAGTCCTCTCCCGACTTCATTGTATGTGGCTGAATCTGGGGACTGTCCCATGTTCACCGTACAAATATCGCCTAATTTTGCCATCTGTTTCTCCCACAAATTAGAAGTTGCCTTTTCAGGCGATAAACTTCTGGTGGGAGGTCTTGACGTTGTTCTGATTCACGATTGCATACTGCATGGTGGTGCCGATCTGCGAATGACCGAGGATTTTCTGCACCTGCTCAATGGGCATTCCCTTGTCGATGGCGCGGGTAGCCATGGTGCGGCGGAATTTATGCGGGTGGATCTTGTCCAGATTCAACTCCCGGCCCAACTCCCGCAGACGGATCTCCACGCCGCTGATCTTCAAACGGTCAAAGGGTGCGTCCAGTGTTACAAACAACGCCGGGTTTGCATCGGTGCGGGAGCGCAGATAGTCCTGTAAATGCAGCTTTGCCTTGGCATCAAAATAAACCCGGCGCTCCTTGTCGCCTTTGCCGAACACTACACACTCGCGGGCTTCAAAGTCGATTTCTGAAATGTTCAGATTCACCAGCTCTCCCACACGAATGCCAGTGGAATACAACAAATCAATCATGGCAAGGTCGCGCGCACACTTGCAGTTATCCCGCAGGCGTTCAATAGCTTCGTCCGAGATGGTTTCCTTCACGGGCTGTTTGGTCTTGATTTTATGGATGCGGCGCATGGGGCTTTTGAGGATGTAGTCCTCTTCTTCCAGCCACGAGAAAAAGCTGGAAATATTCCGGCGCACATTGTCGATGGTCACTTTGCCGCAGTTGTTGATCTTCTGATATTCCACCAGATACCGTCGGATCTCTTCGGTGGTCATCTTGCGCAGGGGCGTGTCTACGGTTTGCAGCAGCCGCTCCACGGTAACGCGGTAATACTGAATGGTGCGCTCAGAGCAGCCCTCGATTTTCTTGGCCTCAAGGAACAGCTTCAGATATTCCTCGTTGGAGATCTGCTCTTTCTGCGCTTCGGATTCGGAAAACGTCTGCAACAGCACCTCTTGCAGCTTTTTCATCTGCGCAACATTCAGGTACTCTGCCATCTCGTTGATGATCTTCACGATTTTGTCTTCCATATTGGCGCACTCCTTTTCTGGTGTACCAACATCCTGCTCCGGCAAAGTGCCCGTTGTTGCTTATTATCAGCCAAAATACTGTTGCATCAGGCTGTCAAAGAGTAATTGTGTCTGGTCAAGGGCTTTCTGCACTTCAACTTTTGATTTGTCGGTTTGCTTCTTTAGATCAACAAATTGTTCCTGTAAAGCGATAGGCGGAATATATAAACCGATGTTTTGCATTTCTTTAGCGTTGATATTAGCTTGTCCGATGGCAGTTTTGCACATTCCGAGCAGCATTTGCTTTGAAAAGGCCGTGTTTAGAAAGGCGACTAGAAATTCAGGCAGAATACGCTCGTTGACACGAACTCTAATGACAAAGCCAGCAAGAACCATCATGTCATCTCGATTATAAACACACGTTTTTCCAACGAGCTCTTTGCTATTTGTACGGTTAAACAATACGTCACCACGCTGAACGGTACACTTATCCAGTTCGCTATCAGGAACATCTATCCGTTTGGTGTCAGTTAAATCTAGTTCTCCAGCATATGTAATATTGTTCATTCTCAGATATGGATATTTTCCGCCTTCAACAGCAGGTCGGCTAGAGCCATATCGCACATTAGAAACAACATCTTGTATTTTTCCAGTATTCCACCCAAACGGATTGTCAGGATACGTTCCAAACATCTCCACAAATCGAGCTTTGATAAGTTCATCCAGCTTGGTGAGCTGCCGCTCCCGATATGCAACGGCATCGCGCACATGGTCGAGGGTTTCGCAAATATGCTGTTGCTTTCGATAGGAAAGCTTTGGAATATCGACACTTTTTACATAGTTGTCTACTTGCAAATTATGAAGCCCAGTTGTCCTGTTTTCAAATGCTCTCGTTCCACCATTGCGATAATACGCATAAAGGGCATAGAAAACATACTTAGGCAACCATTCTTCTGGGTTTTGAACGCGAAGCAATCCGGTGAAATTGTTAAAGAGGTATTTGTTTTCTTCACCCTCGAAGAAAATCACACGACCGACAGGCTGCTTATCACTTCCACCTGATTTCTCAATGATAACATCACCATGTCTCAAGTACTTTTCCGCAATGTTTTTCTTTGAAATCGAACGAGTTACGACATTTTTATAGTTTACAAAGCCTTCATTGGTGAAATTCGTAGTTCTGAGCACAGGAATACCTGTACCAGTATCGTCATCTTGACCCCACTCGCCTGAAATAGCCTTACCTGTTATCTCTAATAGCTTAGCCATCTGTCTCTCCCACAAATTAGAATTGTTTCATTTCAAAAGTTCTTCCAAAGCGTCCATCTCTGCGTCAATCTTCTTTTGTAAATCACGCAGCTGTGCCATAATTTCCTGTGTGGAAGGATACTCTACCGGCACATACTCGGTCTTTTTATACTTGTTGATGGACAAATCATAGTCGTTGCCCGCAATCTCGTCTTTCGGCACAAAGAAGCTCTGTTCGGTGCGCTCACGGGTGGCTTCAGCCTCCCGGTTGTGGAAGCGAGCGATAATATCGGGGATGTCGTTTTCCGTGGTCGTGCTGCGCTTATCGTCCAGCGAGAAGCCGTCGGCCTTCATATCGTAGAACCAGACGTTATCGGTGCCACCGTGGCCGGTCTTGGTGAAAATCAGGATGGCAGTAGAAACGCCCGCATAGGGCTTGAACACGCCGGAGGGCATGGAAATTACGGCTTCCAGACGGTTGTTCTCGATGATCTCCTTGCGAATCGCCTTGTGTGCAGTGGAAGAGCCGAACAGAACGCCATCCGGGACGATGCAGGCACAGCGTCCGCCGACCTTCAGCATCCGCAGGAACAGAGCGAGGAACAGCAGCTCGGTCTTTTTGGTCTTGCAGAGCTTGAGCAGGTCGGTGGAAACAATGTCGTAGTCCAGACTGCCCTTGAATGGGGGATTTGCCAGAATCAGGCTGTATTTGTCCTTGTCGGGGTTCTGGTCGCTCAGGCTGTCGCGGTACTCGATGAACGGGTTGTCCACGCCATGGGTCATCATGTTCATAGCACCGATGCGCAGCATGGTGCGGTCCATATCGAAGCCGTGGAACATGTGGTTCATGTAGTGGTCTTTGTTTTTGCGGTCAAAAAACACTTCCTGCTTGCGATTTTCACGCAGATATTCGCCAGCGGCCACAAGGAAGCCAGCCGTGCCGCAGGCCGGGTCGCAAATCACATCATCAGCGCGGGGCTGCATCAGGTCAACCATCATGCGGATGATGTGGCGCGGCGTGCGGAACTGACCGTTGACACCCGCCGTTGCCAGCTTGGAAAGCAGGTATTCGTAGATATCGCCGCGAATGTCAGTGTTGGAAAGCTGCGCCGCCTGCTCATACATTCCGTCCATGGCGGTCACGATTTTATCCAGCATCAGCGGCGTGGGCACTTTGAAAATGGCATCACCCATGTACTTGGCGTAGGCACTGTCCTTGTCGCCGTGCAGATTCTTGATGAAGGGGAACACCATCTCCTGCATGGTGGAGTACATTTTGCCTGCCGGGAAATCGTGGAAAACGCTCCATTTGAGCTGTGTACCGTCCACAGTACGCTCCCCGACCTGCACCTCGCCCGCAAAGATGCTCTTGTAGGGCAGACCCAGCATAGCGGCTTCTTTGGCGTGGGTGTTGTCGCTTTCATCGAGGTCGTGAATGAACATCAGATAGGTCATCTGCTCGATCACATCCAAGGGATTCGTCAGGCCGCCCGTCCAGAAAATTTCCCACAGGCTGTCAATTTTGCTTTTCAGTTCTCCGGTTACCATGTATGTTCCTCCTGCGTGTCGAGAAAATAAGCCCGACAAACAATAATTTGTTATACTGTTATTATACCGTTTCTTCGGGATCGGTTCAATCTGCAAAAGGGGGAAGCCCGGAGTTTTCTACATTGTATGAATTTGATGTTGAAAATTCGATGTTTCGTCCTATTGACGGTTTTGTGCAGAGCAGCTATAATATAATCGATATTATCATAATTCAAATTATATTAAGCGAGAGGTGCACGGTATGGACTTCATCGGCAGAACATCCGAACTGGCAACGCTGAATGCGGAGCTAGAGCGCGGCAGCGGCTTTGTGGTGATTTACGGCAGGCGGCGCGTTGGAAAAACAACGCTGATCAAAGAGTTTATCAAAGACAAACGCGCATTCTACTTTTTGGCAACCACAGAAAGTGAAGCCCAGAGCATGAAGCGGTTTGCCGGAGTGCTTTCCCGTACCACGAAGAATCCCATGCTCAGCAAGGTCACATTCACCGACTGGCTGGATTTATTCCAAGTGGTAGCAGATGACCACCCGGACGAGAAAAAGGTGCTTGTCATTGACGAGTTTCCGTATCTGGTCAAGACAAACCCGGATTTTCCGTCCATCCTGCAAAACGCATGGGATGAAGTGCTGAAAGACCACAATGTGATGCTAATCCTCTGCGGTTCCCTGATCAGCATGATGAAAAAGCACGCTCTAGCCTACGACAGCCCGCTCTATGGCCGCAGAACGGCACAGATTCGGCTGATGCCGCTGCAATTCACGGACGTGTATGCGGCGCAAAACCTGTCGTTTGAGCAGGCTGTGGAGCAGTATGCCATCACGGGCGGCGTACCGAAATATATGGAGTTTTTCCAGACGGACGAGCCGCTGGTGGAGCAGATTCGGCGTGTGGTACTGTCAAAAAATGGCTTTTTGTATGAAGAACCGGATTTCCTGCTCAACGAGGAAGTGCAGACGCCTATCAACTATTTTTCTGTGCTAAAAGCGATTTCGGACGGCAACCACAAGCTGAACAAGATCGGTATGACGATGGAGCAGGACACGTCAGCTATTACGCCGTACCTGAAAACACTGATCGACCTTGGTTTTGTTATCAAGAACGTTCCCATCACCGAAAAGAATCCAGAGCGTTCCCGGAAAAGCCTGTATTATGTCTCGGACAACTTCATCCGCTTCTGGTTCCGCTATGTGTACCCGTTCAAGGGGGAGTTGGAACTGGATAACCAGCAGATCGTGCTGGACGAGATGGGCAAAGACTTTAAGCAAAAGTTCGTGGCTTTCGCTTATGAGAGCATCTGCCGGAACATCTTTGCGGAACTGTGCCGAAAGGGGCAGATCGACTTTGCGCCTTCACGCATTGGCTCATACTGGCGCAATGATAATGAGGGCGATACGGAAATTGATGTTGCGGCTGTGGACAACCAGCACAAACGGCTGTTCCTCGGTGAGTGCAAGTACCATGCGAAACCTGTGGATGTGGCGGTCTACTCTGCTTTGCAGGAAAAGGGGCAGTCCAAAGAACTTACAACGGCGTTTAAGGGCTACGAAATTGTGTACGGGCTGTTCTCCAAGAGCGGCTTTACAGATCGACTGGTGGAGATGGCTGCAGAGAATCCGAACTTGATTTTGATTCAGGAAGACACTGTTTATGAGAACAATATAATTTGAATTATCATAATTAGGATTATATTGTTTGGATATGTCCTGCGTACTATGTTTAGCGAGCAAGCATATCCCGTGGAGTGCGGGAACTCGCTATATTTTTGTAAAAAGTATCGACATTGACGAAGAAAGTATCGCTTTCGATATATTGCGTTCCCCAAAAGTATCGACTTTCGATTGAGCATATTATCGTGTATCGCGTTTTTTCCTTGCAATGCCACATCAACGGTGTATAATACTTTTAGAGGATAGCGGCGTTGACCAGCTATCGGTGGCATTGAAGCAATAGACTGGTTCGGCATCAGCCTGTTGTAGAGCCAAACCGTGGGTTCAGCGATAACCACAAGCCGAATAGATTCACTCGAATCGAACGAAAACGCAAAATGCCCGCTCACCGTGGAGATTTAGCTCCAGAGGTGGGCGGATATTTTTGGTTATTCAGCGGAGAACTGGACAGCAACAAAATAAAAGGGACACCTACAACACCGTAGTGCTGTCCGATGTCCCTCGCGACTGATTTTATCGTTGTCCGCCAACCTCAGGCCCTTACGTCCTGCATCTCTTTCGGGTTTTATCATTGCCCGCCAACCTCAAGCCCTTACGTCTTGCATCAGATCGGATTTTAGGTGTCAGCCACACCAGCGGAGTGACGTCCGCTTTCCATTCAAGATTATATTCAATTTACACCTCAATAGCAATGCCCCATACAAAAGTTTAGCGAGGTGAGTATATCCTATGAGGTACGGAAAGTGTGGAAAGCAATGCGGAAAGTGCGGAAACTTGCCATAGAAAAGTGGCAACCTCTACGCTAAAAGTGGCAACTTCATCTCAAAAAATGGCAACCTCTATGCTAAAAGTGGCAAGTGACATATACAAAACGCCATTATACAGAACTGCCCACTCCCCTGAGAACTTCTCAGACGAGTGGGCATTCTTCTTTCCGTGTATCAAATTTACCTTTGTGGTCACTCAGATCGCCACCAAGTCATGGATCAAAAATCATCATTTTTTATTTGTCCCAGAGTAAGTGCACGGTTTCTGCACTGTTTTTGCACGGTTTCAAGGGATGCAATGGGCACTCTGACTTGCAAAATACGACAAAGGGTGCAGAAATTGCCGGACAGAAAATCACGATGCTTTGCACAAAAATGACGTAAACTCGAAACTTCTAAAATCAGAGTGTTCTGCCCGGTGGGCTCTTTTAATCAGAGGGCCAGGGATTCGAGTTCCCTCGAGCGCACCAAAATCCCACGAAGAATCGCAAGATTCCTCGTGGGATTTTCCTTTTTCTGGATGCTTGCACACCTTTGCACACTTTTTGCACACCGGTGGGATGATATGTACCCCTAATACTGGACACACAGTATTAGGGGTACATATCAGTAAGATCGCAGTGAGCGGGGGCGCTTTTTTGTGAATAGGAGGTCGATTTTATCGCAAATCAAATACAGACTATGGGTATATAAGGGTCAGCACGCGGGAACAGCATGAAGCGCGCAATATGCCTGTGAGCAGCTTTTATTATGACGGAAAATTTTAAGATCTCGGAGGTTGATGAAATCTTCGATGTCCACTCTGTAAAAATTTCCATAAAACGCCAAAAAGCCTTCGGATAAGTCATACCCATACAAGAAAGTTTGAACTTTTCGTGAATTTTCTGTGTTTCGTCCATGGACAGGTGGGAACGGTTCTGCTACAATGGGTGCTGTTCGTTCCGCCGGTTCCCACGCGGCTGTTTTTATTTTTGCTATAACACAGGAGGAACTTTCATGTTAGAAAAGATCTTTCGCCTGAAAGAAAACCACACCGATGTCAAGACCGAACTCATGGCGGGTGTCACCACCTTTATGACGATGGCCTACATCCTTGCGGTCAATCCCAGCATCCTGTCCGCTTCGGGCATGGATGCCAATGCGGTCCTGATCGCAACTTCGCTGGCATCTTTCATCGGCACTGCCCTGATGGCTCTGCTGGCCAACTATCCGTTCGCTCTGGCTCCCGGCATGGGCCTGAACGCCTACTTCTCCTACACGGTCGTCCTGACCATGGGTTACAGCTGGCAGCTGGCCCTGATGGCCGTTTTTGTGGAGGGCATCATCTTCATCGTGCTGAGCCTGACCAATGTGCGTGAGGCCATCTTCAATGCCATCCCCATGACCCTGAAGAGCGCTGTCAGCGTGGGCATCGGCCTGTTCGTTGCTTTCGTCGGCCTTCAGAACGCAAAGCTGATCGTGAACAGCGATTCCACCCTTGTCACCTATCAGCACTTTAAGGGTGAGACCTTCCACAGCATCGGCGTGGGTGCGATCCTCACTCTGGTGGGCGTGCTTATCACCGCCGTCCTGCTAGTCAAAAAAGTCAAGGGCGGCATCCTGTACGGCATCCTCATCACCTGGGTGCTGGGCATCCTCTGCGAGCTGACCGGTATCTACATCCCCAACCCCGATGCCGGCATGTACAGTGTCATCCCCACCAGCTTCATCAGCTTCGATTTCTCTGCTCTGGGCAAGACCTTTGGTCAGGTGTTCAAGACCGATTTCTCCGGCGTGGGCATCCTGAACTTCTTCGCCGTTATGTTCTCCTTCCTCTTCGTTGACCTGTTTGATACCCTGGGCACCCTGATCGGTGTTGCTTCCAAGGCCGACATGCTGGATGAGGAGGGCAAGCTGCCCAATATCAAGGGCGCGCTGATGGCCGACTCCATCGCCACCTGCGCCGGTGCCGTGCTGGGCACCTCCACCACCACCACCTTCGTCGAGAGCGCTTCCGGCGTGACCGAGGGCGGCCGCACCGGCCTGACCTCCATGACCACCGGTGTGCTGTTCCTGCTGGCTGTGGTGTTCAGCCCCCTGTTCCTGACCATCCCCAGCTTTGCGACCGCTCCGGCCCTGATCATCGTTGGCTTCTACATGATGGGTTCTGCCCTGAAGATCGAGTTCGACGATCCTGCTGAGGGCATTCCTGCGTTCCTGACCATCCTGGCAATGCCCACTGCATACAGCATCTCTGAGGGCATCGCCATTGGTGTCATCTCCTGGACCCTGCTGAATGTCATCACCGGCAAGGCCAAGGAGAAGAAGATCAGCCCCCTGATGTATGTGCTGACCGTTCTGTTCATCCTGAAATACGTCCTGCTGTAACAGGCATTTGCAGCAAACAGAAAGCCCCGGCTCCGGCCGGGGCTTTCGTGCGTTTATTGGTTCCTGCGCGGGTGGGGCGGGCAGGGCTCAGCCGCCGAACAGCCCGAAAAAGCTGGTGTGCGTCATGCCCAGCACCAGAAACAGAAGAATGAGGGCAAACAGCACCCCAATGATGATGTCCATCTGGTGGACCGTGAGGGGGAATTTATCGTAGAGCTTTTCCTTGGGGTTGACGAAATTCGGGTCGTTGTTGTCCAGCAGGGTCTTTTTGCGCTCAGCGCTCTGGGCTTTGGCGGCGGCAAGTTCTGCCTGCTCCTTTTCCAGCTGGGCCTCCCGCTGGGCAAGCAGTGCCTCACGGCGGGCCAGCTCTTCTTCCCGCTGGGTCTGATTCGTTTCTGCCATGGTGGTATCCTCCGGCGTTTTTTCTACCAGTATACCATAGAATTGTGACAGAAAAAACTCCTCCCGCAAAAAGCGGCCTTATGCCGCCAGCAGATCCTCCACCACATCCATCAGCTGAGACGGATCGAGCTGGCACGCGGTACAGCGCGCGGCCAGGCGAAGAACCCGCACCGGGTCAACGGAGACATCTGAGATGAACCGCAGTTTTCGGTGTCGTCCGTGAGATGTAGAATACGCGGCGATGCCAAAGGATGTATACGCACCACACGCGGGATGATAAAGTCGTTCCATAACACAATGATACCAAAACACACCAATCACCTCTCTATCAAAATTGTCACGCCGCTTTGAAACGGCTGCATGAATGCAGGTTCGCTGCCCGCAAAATGTTCTGACAAATTTTATATACCATCTCTTGGCTTCAAAATAAACAGCCAAAATTTCGAAATTTGGCGGCGTGTTTTGCATGTCCGGTGAAACCGGTGGTGCAGTAAAAAGACGAACCGGAAAACGAGAACGAACAATTTTACGGAATATCGTGTAAAATTGAGAAAAATCAACTTCACGCAGCAACAGAGGAAAGAATGCTCCGCGGAAAACCGAAAGCACAAAAAGAAAAATCTTTGCCGCATCTTAACCACTTTTTGGCAGAAAAAGTTGAGAAATCGGTCGTAAGACCGAGCTTTCTGGTATATCACTTGTTCGCTGTGCGGACAAGGCGGCCTCTTCTGCTTTGCCTCCGGATCGCCTTTCACAGACACCGGCACTGCCCTTGTCTGAAATGCTTTCACTCCGGAGGAAAACCAGATGAAAAATCCGACGGGCCGCATCACTTGACTTTCCCCTTGCGGGGTAGTATACTCCGGGGCAGTGAAATATTCGGCTATGACGAGAAAGAGTACCCGGAAAGAATGCTGCAGAGAGCTGCCGGTTTGGTGCAAGGCAGTGCAGGGCGTCCGTGGGAAGATCCTCTCCGAGCTTTCCGGCTGAATGGGCGGTGGATCCGCCCCAGTAAGCGGGAACGGCAGGCCCCCGTTATCACGGGCCGCGCATTGTTGGATGCGCACTGAGGGGCCGGGCTTTGCACCGGCAATAAGAGTGGTACCGCAGGGGAGTTTATACGCCTTTGTCTCTTACGAACCGTAAGGGGCAAAGGCGTTTTTGTTTGCGGGAAAGCCATTTTCCGGATGTTTCATTGCCTTTGCATCCGCAAAAATAAGTGTTCAGGAAAAAGGAGAGTTTATCATGAAAACATTGGAAAAAGTAAGCGACTTTGTGGGCAAGTACATGGCCGCCATCGTCATTGTGGTGGCGGCACTGTCTCTGCTGTTCCCCGGCACCTTCAGCGTGGTAAAGACCGCATGGGTCAACACCCTGCTGGGCATCGTCATGTTCGGCATGGGTCTTACCCTGAAGCCGGAGGACTTCAAGGTGGTGTTCAGCCGCCCGAAGGATGTGATCATCGGCTGCATTGCGCAGTTCACCCTGATGCCCTTCCTTGCATGGGCGCTGACGCAGCTGTTCCACCTGCCCACCGAGCTGGCTATCGGCGTCATCCTTGTGGGTACCTGCCCCGGCGGCACCTCCTCTAACGTGATGACCTATCTGTCCAAGGGCGACGTTGCACTGTCCGTTGGTATGACTGCCGTTTCCACCGTGCTGGCTCCCATCCTGACTCCCCTGCTCACCCTGCTGTATGCCGGCCAGCGCGTGGATGTGAACCCTGTAAATATGTTCCTGTCCATCGTCAAAGTAGTGCTGGTGCCCATCGCACTGGGCTTTGTGGTCAACCACTTCTTCCACGCCTTCACTCAGAACGCCATCCGCGTGCTGCCGCTGGTCTCCACCACCGCCATCGTGCTCATCATCTGCGCTGTTGTTTCTGCAAACTCCGCCAAGATCATGACCAGCGGCCTGCTGATCCTTGCCGTAGTCATCCTGCACAACCTGCTGGGCTACCTCACCGGCTTCGGTGTGGGCAAGCTGCTGAAGCTGGATTCCACCAAGTGCCGCGCGATCTCCATCGAGGTCGGTATGCAGAACTCCGGTCTGGCCACCTCTCTGGCCGCTGCCCACTTTGCACAGTATCCGCTGGCAACCATCCCCGGCGCTGTGTTCTCGGTGTGGCATAACATTTCCGGCGCCGTCCTCGCCAACTTCTTTGCCCGCACCGCCGAGAAGAAGGACTGATCTTATACCATAATAAAAATGGCTGCTACACAGGGTTTCTTCCCGGTGCAGCAGCCATTTCTTTGTTTATTGAACGTGATCTGCGCGGTTTTCCTGTCTTTGCCTGTTTCCCGGGCTGTTGCGCAAACGCAAACATCCCGGGAGCAAAAAGGCACCCGAACCCCAGACCCCCTGCGTGTGATGCATGATGACTTTTCGGTTTTTAGGGCGTTGATTCGTTAAATTGATGCAATTTGCTACAGATCTGCTACAAACGGCAGTTTTTAGACGCATATATGTCACACAAAATTTAATATCGTTCTGCCAATCCCATTACATCATCTTTACAAGTATCAACTTACCAAACGCGAAACAATGTACCTTGATACAACGCTAATATGCTTGTCCAGTCTACTGCTATTTGTGCGCAGCAACTCTTGTAAATCCGTAATGCTAGAAAAATTATTGCCAATAATTGAAACAATATAGTCTATATCACCTTCATAAATTCCCATATCTTTAAGCATTTTTTTGCTGGGAGAATTTAAATAGTAGAGCATTTCAATATTTTTCATTAATCTATCAGACAAAGTGTTTATCAATCCTACCGGCACCTTATCGCATTGCATAAAATATCGAATCAAATCTACTTTACTATAGAACTCAAATTCGACATAACTCGATTTAAATCTTATAGTCTTATTGATTACTCTTGAAATTTTTGCTTTTGGATATGCAGATAGCGTGGCATCCACAACATCTTTAACCGATTGGCGATATTTATAGGTCAACCTATTTATGATAAATGTATCTATCATAAAATCATATTGGCGACCAGCTATAATTTCGTAAAGTGTGCGAATGAGCTCCAGTTTGCTTTGATTTGGATCTACTTTTTGAACATAGAGAACTCGAAGAAGTCTTCTCTTCATCCTATCGTACTGGTCAAGTAAAAAAGTTACAGTCGAAAATCTATGTTTTTTTGCAACCTTCGCCCTATACTCATCATACGATATTCCCAGACGATTTAATATCTTCACAAATTCCGGATGAGAAGAATAATCGCCAAAGTTAATATCCATATCAATACTGGTATCTGTTAATTCAAACTCAATAGACTTCAATGCCTGGTTTTTTTGATAAAAAGGGTCCTTTGGGCCTTTAATATAATGAGCCACTCCCAGATAATGTTGATAAAGCCTTCCTGTTCGCCCAACCAGATTATAAAAGTCAAATGCATCAAATGGTTTTCTATAATCTCGATATGGCTTCGTTATAATTATGTTTTTAGCTGTAGTATTAACGCCTTCTAAGAGCGTTGATGTGCATATCAAACGAGTGAAACCAGACTGTTCATCATTAAACAACGCCAATTCGAGCATCCTAATGCCCAAGGGCAGCTGTCCATGATGTATCAAAAAGCCTTTTTCTAAAGCTTTAACCACCGACCACTGTGGGTGAATTTCTCGTTTTCCCCACAAAATAAATTCATTTAATAGCGGATCAGCTCTTATCTTTGCTGTATCATAAGACACAGCTGTTTGCTCAACAAATGCTTCTATTCCCACAACCGTTGGAAAATATATAAGCGTATTATCTCTTTCTGGAATACTGCGCAGTATCTTATCCGTATATATAACCCGTTCATCTTCACTAAGAATATCATACGTTTTAACATCGTTTACCACAGGCGAATAGTTTGTTGAGTAAAAGGCTGGAACATCTTCTAATTTTTCACGATGATCCACGCCACTGATGAACGGCGCTAATAGAACATATTTTTTGCTTAAACGAACCATATTGTAATACGCAATATTCAGTATAAGAACCCGCTCGTCAGAAAAATTCTTTTGCAGCTTATACACTTCATCAATGACAAGAAAATCTATAGAAGAAAATAGTGAAACCACCTCTTCATCTATAACTCTGTCATGTGTTACAATAAAAATATTATATTGACTAAAATCATACTGTTTTTCCGGATCTATTGACAGATATATATTATATTCTTTGAATTTTTCACGATATTGCTTAATGATTTTTTGTCTATATTCATCGACGAGTGCTAATGTCGGAACAACCATTACCACATTTTGAGGTTTCGCTCTGCAAATATACTCAAATACAACAAACGTTTTCCCAAAACTTGTTGGGGCACTAAAAATCAAGCCACGATTATTTTTTATAAGTTGTAAAACTTTTCTTTGTTCTGGATGTAATGCTATATTATCATCTAACAGAGATGATGCAAACGCATTGTAAACTACTGACTCCCATGAAAAATTCCGAGAGTACATTGTGAGTCCTAGTGAATATAACGAGTCTGCATTAGCCTCTGCAAAACATGCTTTATCGCTTTGTTCATTCAGCTCTCTAATATATCTTTCTCTATACAACTGCGCATCTTCAAACCGCATGGATTTCATTTTGATATTCACCGCTCTTTTTTACTATTTTTCTCATCAGTACGTTCATCATTTCTGCCTTATCAATTATCGGCAGTGATATAAAGATATAATCTGTTTCTATTCCAAAGAACTGACTACGTCGAAGTTTTTCATTCATGTTCTGAAGAAATTGTTCTGGTGCATCTATACTGTCACTGTTGCCATGAGCCAGAAAAGCTGGGACGCATATTTTGTTAATAGATGCTGCTTTTATAAAATCCTGAAAAGAAATGCAAATTTCAGTGTATTGACCAAACGCATCCTTGAACTCTTGAGAAAGATTAAATACTTCTTCATTTGCCAAAACAAGTTTATATTCTTCTGCGATTTGCCTTTCATAATCTTCAAAAGATCGATTTACTAACCTGATAGCATTTTCAATGTTCTTGCAAACTTTAGATTCTCCAAAATAAATAGTCTTCTGTTGAGGATCAAAGAACAGAGAATCTATTCCAAAAACACTCATATTTCGATCTGTAGTACATCGAAACTTCGGAATGATACAATGGATTTTATAATAGCTCGTCAAAAGCAAATGCATTGCATATTCACCTATTTTTCCAATTTTATCTTTTTGTATATGCACCTTCCCATTAACATCTACAAAGTGATATTCCTCACCCAATGCAGTATAAATCTCATCAGATTCATCATCAACAGCAAGCAGTTCAAGATCACTATTTAAGAAAGAACCCAAGGTCGTATACAATTTCTTATATATTGCCGGAGTCGGCTTAAACTCAATCGGCGTCAATGTATTAGCATAGTTAAGTAGGCTATTTTCGCTTAGCAAATACTCTGCCAAGCCATTCATGAACATTGTAGGATTATTAAAGTCAGCATACAAAAAAGAACTTGAAACATCACTTTTATACACTGTGAACTGTTCAAAATGCTCAATCTGAATCATAGAAGTTCCTCATTTCAATAGATTCATATAACAGTTTCCTTTAATTATTCAAGCAATTTAAGCGGATTCCAGCCATTTTTGCGAGTCGTTCATATCCACAAAGCGCTTTCATATCTATTTCGCAAATTTGGTTCACCCTAATTTTATCAACTGCCTCCATCGCTGCTTCTTTCTGGCTCAAATGCCGCTTTCCAACGGTCAAGCAGTTTGCTCCGTCCAGCGTGTCATACTGTTGGAACGCTCGATTAAAGTCCATCAGATCATGTAGCCGGACAGTTTTATTCGTCTCATTGTCCACCAACAGGCCCCAGTTTTCCCAATGGCGGTCGGTGTTGCCCACCAGATAATCCAGAATGTTCATCATATAGTATCCGTGGGCATCCAGTTCCAGAATTTTATCCAGCGTGTTCCAATCATGATTTGTGCAGTAGACATCGTAGGCTGCATAAGTCACAAGGCTATATCGCTGCGAGGTCATAATTTTGCTGATGGAAACCAGCTCATTCTCAAACATCCCCTGCTCATACAAAACCTGATGACAGTCAAAGCATCGACAGATCTTACTTGCCAGCACCTCACGCTCAACTGCATCTTGTCCACCATCTTTATAAAGATAGAAGCCATCATCCTTGCGCACCCACGCTTTAGGATAGCATCCGCCAGTGGACAAATCATTTGCCAAAAGATGGGCATTTGTCACAGCCATCTGATGCCCACGCAGTGCAATATCCACAAGAGCATTGCTTAAAGAGTGTGTGTAGAGATTGATATCCTCAAATCGGACAGTCTCATTTTCTTCTTTTACCCAGAACACATCCAACAGTGATAGGCAATGGTACGAAAGCGCAATCTGTGCACGTTCCCGATCTGTAACGCTTTGAGATGCGCCGATACTATTCAGAATCTCTTTCGCGTAGGTACGATCCAGCGTTAGCATACGGGATGCACACCAATAATAAAAATTGGTTACATTATTGATTCGATCATCAAAGTCATCCGATTCTTCCAGCACCAAATCGTATGGCATAAAATCTTCAAGGTAAATCTTGCATTCACCAGCCGTGCTCACCTGTGCCACGCACTTTTCCATGTGCATGACATGATAGACTATTGCTTCGCCCATTGCTTTCACCACCTTATTTGACCAATGCACGCCGTCTTTTCTACTATTGTACCGTCTTTCTACTTGCAAAACAAGCCTGTTCTGCATACTGTAATCCAAAAAATCTCACCCAGATAATATAATCGTGATCCGAAACCTCTGAGCCGAAAGACTCAGGGGCTATTTTTATGTCTGGAGGTGATTTTTCGTGTTGTTCCGTATCATCGTTGTCATCATCACTATTACAGTTTCGTTCTAAGCCGCATCCGCGCAGAAAGGAGATGTTTCCATGAACTTTTTACCTGAGCTCATTCAGAAACTTGGCACGGTTCTTGTTGAAGTCCTCGTGCTGATCGCTGAAGAAGTCGAAAAGAAAAACTAACGAAAACAAATCAAAAAGGAGACTTTACTATGTCCGCAAATGTTGAAACCATGTTCTCTGTCCGTGAAACCCCTTGGCACGGCCTTGGCCGTATCGTGATGGATGCCCCTGCAAGCCGTGAAGCTCTGGAACTGGCTGGTCTGAATTGGCAGGTGGAAAGTCGCAATATCTATTCCGGCATTGGTGCTATGATTCCCGGCTATCGGGCTAATGTCCGCAGCACGGATGACGCTGTTCTGGGCGTGGTGTCTGACCGCTACCGCATTGTGCAGAACGAAGAAGCGTTCCAGTTCACCGATGACCTGCTGGGTGAGGGCGTTACCTATGAGACTGCCGGTTCTTTGCAGGGCGGCAAGAAGGTCTGGCTGCTGGCAAAGCTTCCGGAGAAATACATCATCGCCGGAGATGAAGTGACCCCATATCTTGTGTTCTTCAACAGTCACGATGGCAGTTCTGGTGTAAAAGTTGCCATGACCCCGGTTCGTGTAGTCTGCCAGAACACCCTGAATCTGGCTTTGGGTACTGCAAAGCGCATCTGGACTGCCCGCCATACCGAAAATGTTCTGCTCCGGGTGCAGGATGCCCGTGAGACCTTACAGCTTGCCAACAGCTACATGGGTGAGCTTGGCAAGGGCATCCATGAGCTGACCACCATCAAGCTGTCTGACCGCAAGGTGCAGGAGTTTATCAACGAGTTCTTCCCCATCACGGAAGACTTAACCGATGGCCAGCGAAAGAACAACCTGCGCTTGCAGGAAGATTTGAAGGCTCGCTACTACAATGCACCTGATCTGGAGTGGGTCGGAAAGAACGGCTGGCGGTTCGTGAACGCTGTTTCCGACTTTGCCACCCATGCAGATCCCATCCGTAAAACTCGCAACTACAACGAAAATCTGTTTCTGCGCACCGCAGAGGGCAACCCCATGATCGACAAGGCTTACAAGATGGTGCTGGCAGCAG
>OGKR01001113.1_pt1 | contig 22128 bp, 10 predicted proteins | sample 1572431 | NCBI WGS metagenome assembly OGKR01 (sample SAMEA2582079, study PRJEB24529) | metagenome | biome: Human gut stool | place: China | collected 2011 | reverse complement strand
TAACTTCCGCGACTGACGGAGAACCGTTGATTGGGGTAAGCGTACAAGTGAAAGGCACGTCGACAGGAACTATTACAGACCTGAACGGTAAGTATACGCTGAATGTATCTACCGGACAGACGCTGGTCTTTTCCTACATCGGTTTCATGGAACAGCAAGTGGTGGCAACAAAACCTGTCATTAACATAGTCCTGAAAGAAGACACTAAAACGCTGGATGAGGTGGTAGTTGTCGGCTATGGAACCATGAAACGAAGCGACCTTACGGGTTCGGTTGTTTCCGTGACCGGAGACGAACTGAAAAAGTCTGTTGTTACTTCGTTAGACCAAGCTTTGCAGGGGCGTGCAGCAGGTGTCTCCGTTACACAAAATTCGGGAGCTCCGGGGGGAGGTATCTCTGTGAGTATCCGTGGTATCAACTCTCTGAATGGTAACGAACCTCTATACGTGATTGATGGTGTAACGATCTCCGGTAATACGGACAGCAATTCCAGTGTATTGTCTTCCATTAACCCGTCGGATATCGTTTCCATGGAAATTCTGAAAGATGCATCGGCTACAGCTATTTACGGTTCGAGGGCCTCTAATGGTGTGGTACTTATTACCACTAATCAGGGGAAAGCCGGTAAGACGAAAGTGTCCTATGAAGGATATTACGGTCTACAACAGTTGCCTAAACAGCAGGACGTACTGAATTTGCGTGAATATGCAGAATATCAGAATCTGCGCTCTCAAGTGCTGGGCTTTGGAGATCGTGAGGAGTTTAAAGATCCCAGTTTATTGGGAGAAGGGACGAACTGGCAGGATGAGATTTTCCGCAATGCTTCCATGCATAATCATCAGATCAATATCTCCGGAGGAAACGAAGGGACTACTTATTCGCTTTCGGGTGGTTATTTAAGTCAGGATGGTATTGGTATCGGTTCTAACTTCGAACGTTTTTCTGCCCGTATCAATATGGACAATAAGATAACGAACTGGCTCTCTACCGGTCTGCGCGCCTCCGTTGCCAAAACGGAACAGACCAATACGATTGATAATGGTAATATCATTCGTACAGCCATACAGCAATTGCCCGAAGTACCGGCTAGAAACCCTGACGGTTCTTGGGGAATGCAGTCGGAAAATATGTATGGCACTTATTTCACTAACCCCGTAGCAGAAGCGTTGATGCGTGAAAATTATGATAAGGGACTACAGCTTTATCTGGATTTCTTTGCAGATATCACATTGTATAAAGGATTGGTGTTCAGAGCCGAATATGCAGGTAATTATTACTATAACAACAATTATCAGTATACTCCGTCTTATGATTACGGGCTTTATAATCAGGAGTCATCCGGAAGCCGTACAGCTAGCAACGGATCGAACTGGACGCTGAAAACATATCTAACGTACAACAATACTTTCGGCAAACATAATCTGTCGGTAATGGCCGGACATGACGCACAGGAAAATAACTGGGAAAGTCTGACGGGTAGTCGTACCAGTTATTTCTTGAATTCTGTTCATGAATTGGATGCAGGTGATGCTTTGACTGCAAAGAACGGTAGTTCTAAAGGTTCTTCTGCTATTGAATCTTATTATGGACGCTTGAATTATGGATTTGATGACCGCTATCTATTGACATTGACCGTGAGAGGGGATGGATCATCTACGTTTGCTCCGAAAAATCGTTGGGGTATTTTCCCGTCGGCAGCTCTTGCCTGGAAGTTGAAGAACGAAAAATTTCTGAAAGATGTTTCCTGGCTCGATAATCTGAAATTACGCGTGGGATGGGGACTTGTAGGTAACCAATCGGCTGCAAATTATGCTTATGGTGTGACTATGGCTACAGCAGCAAGTATCTGGGGAACTGGATTTTATGCGGGAAACTATGCTAATGAGAATCTGAAATGGGAAGAGACTAAAGCGTATAATGCCGGATTGGACATAAATTTGTTTGGTAATAGAGTGGAACTGATTATTGACGGTTATTATAAAAATACAGACAATTTGTTGATGAAAGCTTCTCTGCCGTCATACGTTAATGGGGTAATCTCTTCTCCCTGGGTGAATGCTGGTGCTATGACCAATAAAGGTATGGAGTTCACCTTGAACACAGTCAATATCAATAAAAAAGATTTTATGTGGAGGTCGGGACTGACTATCTCGTTCAACAAGAATGAAATAACTAAACTCTATACGGAAACTGCGGGACTTTCCGGTATTATCAATACCGAGACTTACACTTACTCGGAAGTAGGACAACCGGCAGCACAGTTTTATGGTTATAAGGTGATAGGAATATTTACTAAAGAAGATGATTTTTATAAGAAGGATTCCTATGGAAACTACATCCTCGATAAGAATGGAGAACGTACGAAAGTGGCTATTCCAAAAGATAAGAATATTGCCGGTGTGTCACGAGGGCATTATAACATGATGCTATTGGCTGGTATCATGGAAATTTTGTCTGCAACTATCAAAGAGATGAGGGTAGGTCCCTCGCAATCGGTTTACAGGAACAGGTTGCAAACCATCACAAGCTGCGTTTTGAGCAATCAAAAAGTGGTGAACGTTGTGTGTAATAAGTCAGAAGATATGGTAAGGTATGTATAATGGAGTTGAATGTAAATGAACCGTTGATGAAGCATCGTTATTGTTATCAGATTACATCAGAAATAGGGCTTCTGCTACGCTCTATGATAAGAAGGGAGGTTACCTGTTTACTGTCCCTTTGGTGTACGGTGTGTAGGCGGCAAGACCATTATATAGGCTCTTTGATGGAACGTGAGAAGCAGATTGAGAATGTCAAGAGAAAATGCCAAAGACGCATGACACGTAAGGCAGAAAGTATCAAAGTCTCAATTTGTGGCGGATTTCTCCGTAGTAGTGTTGAAGTTCTTGTAATGAGAAGGGAGCGAAGGGGGAAACGTATTCAGCGGACTGTATTGTGCAACTTGATAAACTAAGGAGGACACAATGCAAGAAGCAAAACCATTTCAAATAGACAAAAGAATAATCTTTGAATCCTTTAAGAAAGTAAAGTTTAATAGAGGTAGTTCAGGCATTGATGGTATAGAGATGACCACTTATGAGCAAAACCTAGGTTCCAACCTTTATCGTCTATGGAATCGCATGAGCTCCGGCAGTTATATGCCTAAAGCAGTAAAACTTGTAGAAATACCGAAATCAAATGGTGGTAAAAGACCTTTAGGGATTCCCACTATTGAAGACCGTATTGCACAAATGGCTGTTGTTAATGTAATTGAGCCTCTCATCGAACCCTGTTTTCATGAAGATTCATTTGGTTATCGTCCGCATCGCTCTGCTCATGATGCCATAGCCAAGGCAGAAAGACGGTGTTGGAAGTATGCATGGGTTTTAGATATAGATATATCCAAATTCTTTGATACAATCGACCATGGCTTATTAATGAAAGCGGTGGAGAAGCATATCAATATAAAATGGATACTTCTCTATATAAAACGTTGGTTGACTGTCCCTTATCAGAGAAGTGATGGAGAAATTGTAAAGAGGGACATGGGAGTACCGCAGGGTTCAGTCATAGGTCCAATTTTAGCAAACCTGTTCCTACACTATACCTTTGATAAATGGATGTCTTATAAATATCCTCACATACCTTTTGAGAGATATGCTGATGATTGTGTTTGTCATTGCAGTACATTGGCTCAAGCTGAATACATAAAGGAAAGGCTTGGAGAACGCTTTACTGAATGTAAATTGAAATTTAATGAGGAAAAGACAAAAATAGTATTCTGTAAAATGAGCAGTCGTTCATCAAAGCACTATCATTGTACTTCTTTTGATTATTTAGGCTTTACTTTTAGATCAAGAGCGGCAAAAGATAAACGCAACAACGTCTTATTCACAAGTTATTTGCCTGCTATAAGCAAGAAATCGGTAAGCAGAATACATGAAACAATAAAATCATGGAATCTCAAACGTCTCCATAATCGAAGTCTACGATTTGTGGCAGCATATATTAATGATGTCGTAAGAGGATGGATAAACTATTATGAGAAATTTGGTAAAACAGAATTTTGGAAAGTTATGTGCCATCTGAATCGCTCTATTGCTTATTGGGCAAAGACGAAATATAAAAGACTTCGTCGTCGAGGTGTCATATCTGCTCATTATTGGTTAGCCTATATAGCTCAGAAAGAACCCAATCTGTTTTATCATTGGCAAGTAGGATATGTACCCTATGCACGTCAAAAGAAATGATTTGAATGCGAAGAGCCGTATGAAGGGAGACTTTCACGTACGGTTCCGAGAGAGGCTGAGGGTGAAATTCCCTTGGTCTACTCGACAAAATGAGGTATGGGTGGGTGATTATATCTTTGAGGACCTCAATGACGACGGAGTGATTGATGAGAAAGACCGTACTTATCTGGGCAATCCCGATCCGAAGTTTTCTTATGGTTTCAATAATTCGTTCTCTTACAAAGGCTTCGACCTGAATATATTTATCAATGGTGTATATGGTAATAAAGTAGTGAACCTCCTTCGTAAAGAGTTTACGAATCCGATGAACAATAGTGGTATGCTGAAAGAGGCGACTAATATAGCTCGGGTGGAACTGATTGATCCTACCCAGCCGGCAACTCTCTCTAATGTACATGTTGTGAATGCAGGTTCGGCGGAAGTTCAACGCATCACCGCTTCTGATGCTAATGATAATAACCGTATGAGCAGCCGCTTTGTAGAAGACGGTTCTTATCTCCGTATCAAGAATATCTCGTTGGGATATACGTTCCCCAAGAAATGGATTAGTAAGTTTAACATTGATAATTTGAGGGTATATATGAATATACAGAATGCGTTTACTTTTACAAAATATAAGGGATATGATCCGGAAGTCGGTGCCTACAATTATGATGTGTTGACTCGCGGCATTGATAACGCTCGCTATCCATCACAACGAATCTATACTTTTGGACTTAATCTTAGTTTCTAATTTGACAAATGACAGGATTTATGAAAGGTAATTTATTAATTATATTAGCCACACTGCTGCTGACTGCTTGCAGTGACAGTTTTCTGGACAGAGTGCCGGAGGGTAGCTATGTAGACGCCACATTCTATACTTCCGACGAAGCTTTGGAAGCGGCAACCGCTCCTCTTTACAACAGGGCATGGTTTGATTATAATCAACGTTCTATTGTTCCTATCGGCAGTGCGCGTGCCAATGATATATATAGTCCATGGAATTATCCGCAGTTCGTTACTTTTCAGGTGACGGCTTTGGATGAGAACCTGTCGGGTGCATGGAGCGGATTTTATTCAGTGGTGACAATGGCTAACTCTGTCATCAAGGCAGTAGAGACCCAGACTACAGAAGGAGTGAGTGAGGAAGCTAAGGTGAAAGCTATTGCGGAGGCCCGTTTAATGAGAGCTTGTTCCTATTTCTATATGTTGCGTTTATGGGGTCCCGTTATCATTATAGAAGATAATCAGGCGGTTGTTGATAACCCTGTACTTCCGTTACATCGTGAAGAAGATGTTTTCCAGTTTATTATTAATGATTTGACGTATGCCAGCACTCATCTGCCGGAGCAGAATGATAAAGGACGTGCCACTGCATGGGCGGCTAAAGGGATACTCGCCAAAGTGTATCTTGCCCGTTCCGGTTGGGGTAACAATGGTGTGCGTAACGAGGAAGACTTGGCATTGGCCCGTCAGTATGCCGGGGATGTTTGCGAGAACAGTGGTCTGGATTTGATGACGAACTACGAGGATCTGTTCAAATATAAAAATAATAATAATCAGGAATCTCTGCTGGCTATGCAATGGGTTCCATTGGGCGACTGGTATGTATGTAATACTTTGCTGGCAGACTTGGCATTTTCTTCCGAGGTGACTGGAGGTGTCAATGTCTGGAGTAGTTATAATGGGACTATAGATATGCTCCAGCAATACGAAGTAGCTGATACTTTACGACGGAATGCCACGTTCTTTACGAAAGGTTCCTACTATCCTTATATCTGCATAAGTGACGGTGGTTATACGTATACTGGCAATGCTTCTCCGATAAAGAAAGGAGTGGTAGGAGGTCCGGACGATGATAATGACGGTAATGTTCAATCCATGAATTCTCCATTGAATACATATATTCTTCGTTTGGCAGATGTTTATCTGACGTATGCGGAAGCTTGTTTGGGGAATAATTCGACATTAAGCGACGGTCGGGGATTGTATTTCTTTAATAAAATACGTCAGAGAGCGAAAATTAATACAAAATCTTCTATAACGCTGGATGATATAATCCGCGAACGGCGTATAGAGTTCTGTATGGAGTATACAAATTGGTATGACATGGTGACCTGGTATCGTTACTTACCTGATAAAATGCTGGCTTATTTTAATAATCAGCAAAGAGGGTATCGTGCAGATGCTATTATTAAAGATGCGGATGGTAATTTACATTTTGGAAAGTATGACGGAAGTACATTCCTTGAAGGGGAAGAGTATTATACGGCGCCGGAGTTTACCATCAATATCACTGCCAATAATATCTTTTTGCCTTATCCGGAATCTGATGTAATCCAGAATCCGTTGCTGAACGAACCACCGGTTCCTTATACGTTTAACGAATAAATCAGAAGAACTTATGAAATCAATATATAAATATTTAGATACGAGATTGTTCCTGATTGGATTGTTAGTCCTGCCCTTTTTGGCAGTTGTCTCCTGTCAGAACGATGACGATGCTATGCCGGTAATCCATTATGTGAGGGTGACGGATCCGGCCAAAGCAGACAGTACTTTTACTGATGTAAATCCGGGAACAATGATTGTTGTGATCGGTGAGCATTTGGGTGGAACACAAAAAGTGTATATAAACGATCAGGAGGTTAGCTTCAACCGGAATTATGTAACTTCTACAAGTATCATATTGACTGTACCTGCCGAACTGGAACTAACAGGAGAGAATCCGGAACTGAAAGGAGAACTCCGTGTAGAAACAATTAATGGAGTAGCGGTATATAATATGCATGTTCTATCTCCGGCTCCTTATATTACCCGTATTGCTGCTACTTATCCAATAGAAGCAGGAGATGAACTGGCTCTTATCGGTGGAAATTTCTACGAGGTACAGGGTGTTTACTTTTCTACGGAAAAGCCGTCTGATGATGGAAAAAGGCCGACGAATATTCAGGAAGTTACTAACTATGAAGTAACTAATAATTATGGTCGGATTACGCTGACGGTTCCTGCCAATGTGATTGAGGAAGGATATCTTGTTGTGGAATGCTATACGAGCAATGCAGTCATTGAATTTAAGACTACTATCCCTGAACCTGTACTTACAGATATTAGTTCGACGATGCCGGTTGTGGGAAGCAGGGTTACTATTACCGGACAAAACTTCATTCAAGTTGCGAATATCAATGTGAATGGTGAATTTGATATACCTGCTGCAGATATTACAGTATCGGAAGCCTTTGATGAATTAAGCTTTATATTGCCACAGGCGCCCACTCATTCTGGAAAGATTTCATTAACTACCGGTGGAGGTACAGGAGAACTTTCGACTGTGTTCTATCCGTTGGAAAATGTGATATTGGATTATGATGGAATCGGTTCGCATAGTTGGGGAGACAATAGTCACTCGGTTCAAGCAGATGGTAATTCGGCTCCATTTGTTTCGTCAGGTAACTGTTACGGTATTGTAGGAACCATTTCAGCATGGAACTATTGGTGGGGACAATGTGTCGATAATGCTCGATGGCCCACTGCTATTTCAGGAGGAACGGCGGTGAGTGAACTGAAATTGCAATTTGAATGTTTTGTGAAAGATGTACTTACCGGTCCTGTCTTGCAAGTGGTTTTGGGTAGTAACTGGGATTTTAATCTAACGGGTTATGTTCCTGTAAATGCTTTTACAGGAGGTAAGGAAGCAGGAAAGTGGATGCAATGTACGATTCCTTTGTCTTCTGTTGTTGCGGAGTCCACGTGGCAAGAGTTTCTGAATAGAGGGTCAAGTGAAATAGGTTTATATGTAACAAATCCTACAGGGAATGAGAATGTGAACGTTGCCGTTTATTTCGATAATTTCCGTATTGTGAGAAAATAATGATTTGAATGAAATAGGAGAGGGTAGAACAAAACATTTACCTTCTCCTACTTTTTTAGTAACTATATGAAAATAATAGGATATATTGCTCTGTTTGGGATATTGAGTAGTTTGGCGGTTGCATGTACCCCTTCAACAAGTGTAATATCAAATGACGTTGTTCGATTGAATCAGCTGGGCTATTACCCCAATCAGGAGAAAATAGCTGTGATAGACAGCGGAAAGGTTGAAGAGTTTGTAATATTAGATGCTGTTTCCGGCGAACAAGTGTTTGTCGGAAAATCTTTATATACAGCAAAATCTGCATGGTCGGATAAAACAAGAACAACACTGGATTTTAGTGCAATAACAACTCCGGGGGAATATATTCTGAAAGTGAACGGAGCATCGGTTGCTTTTCCTGTAAAGGACAGTGTATTATCTCCTTTGGCTGACGCGGCTTTGAAGTCTTTTTATTATCAACGTACCGCAATACCAATCGAGGAACAGTATGCAGGGCAGTGGAGCAGACTGGCCGGACATCCGGATAATCATGTATTGATACATTCCAGTGCTGCTTCCCCCAATCGTCCTGCGGGAACGATTGTCTCTTCCTCCAAAGGCTGGTATGATGCTGGCGATTATAATAAGTATATTGTGAATTCGGGCTATTCGATAGGTCTGATGCAGTCTATTTATCAGCTGTTTCCGGATTACTTCTCCCGGCAAAAGATAAATATTCCGGAGAGCGATAATCACACTCCCGACTTACTGGACGAAATGCATTATAACTTGGATTGGATGTTAACAATGCAAGATCCCGCAGATGGAGGAGTGTATCACAAACTGACCACTCCCTTTTTTGAAGGCTTTGTGAAACCTGTCGATTGTAAACAACAGCGTTATATCGTACAGAAATCGGTCACTGCTGCCTTAGACTTTGCTGCTGTCATGGCACAGGCTTCCCGTCTGTTTGCCTCTTATGAGAAAGATTATCCGGGATTTTCCAAACGTGCTCTGCTGGCTGCGGAGAAGGCTTATGCTTGGGCGGAAAAACATCCGGAAGACTATTATAACCAGAACCTGCTCAATCAGAAGTTTCAACCGGAGATAGCTACGGGAGAATACGGTGACACACATGCAGACGATGAATTTTTCTGGGCGGCAACCGAACTCTATTTTTCAACCAGAAAAGAGATATACCGGGAAGAAGCAATAAAAAAGGCTCCCAAAGTATACACAGCTCCGGGATGGGGTAACACGTTTGCACTAGGCATATTTGCATGGCTTCAGCCGGACAGAAAATTGAATGAAGCCGATCGCCGTTTTGCCGTTTCATTGAAAACTGAACTTTTGAAATATGCTGATAAAGTAATACAAGGAGCCGAACAGACTCCATTTCATGCCCCTTATGGTAATGATGCTAAAGATTTCTTTTGGGGATGTCTTGCAGAGATATGTCTTAATCAGGGTGTATCATTGATGTATGCTTATATTCTGACTGACAAAGAAACGTATTTGACTAATGCCTACAGAAATATGGATTATATATTGGGGCGAAACGCGACAGGTTTCTGCTATGTAACGGGACTTGGAACAAAAAGCCCGGAGCATCCGCATCATCGCCTTTCTGCATCGGATGATATAAAGGCTCCTATTCCGGGATTTCTTGTCGGAGGACCTAATCCGGGGCAACAAGACAAGGCATTTTATCCTACGGCCAGTCCGGATGAATCGTATGTGGATACGGAAGATTCTTATGCTTCCAATGAAGTGGCAATTAATTGGAATGCCGCTTTGGTGGCATTATCCTCTTCATTAGATGCGCTTGCTGTTGATTCTGTCAAATAATCCGCAGGCTCTTTTTCTTGGCTGTTTGATAATATTTTATTTCCTTTGTACAAATCTGAAAAACATGATAAGAAAGAGCCTTTTATTGTTAGCTTTACTTTTTACTTCATGGATTGTGCAGGCACAATCCTATTTATTCAAGCATCTGGAAGTGTCGGACGGATTGTCTAATAATTCTGTAAATACTATTTATAAGGATCGTGACGGATTCATGTGGTTTGGCACGACTACCGGATTGAATCGTTATGATGGATATACTTTTAAGGTTTACCAGCATGCCGAGGACGAGCCGGGATCTTTGCCGGATAATTATATCACTGATATTGTAGAAATGCCTGATGGCCGGTTTTGGATAAATACTGCCCGGGGATATGTATTGTTTGACAAGGAACGGGATTGCTTTATCACCGATGTTACCGGATTTATGAAGACTCTCGAATCATGGGGAGTTCCGGAACAGGTTTTTGTAGATCGGGAAGGGAATACCTGGCTTAGTGTGGCAGGTGAGGGATGTTACCGTTACAAGGAAGGCGGAAAAAGACTTTTCTTCTCGTACATGGAACATTCGTTACCGGAATATGGAGTGACACAAATGGCAGAATGCAGTGACGGGATCTTGTTGATTTATAATACAGGACTACTTGTTTGCCTGGATCGTTCCACATTAGCAGTAAAATGGCAGTCTGATGAAATCAAAAAATATATTCCGGAAGGAAAGACAATAGAGCTTTCGCTCTTTGTAGACAGAGATAATTGTATCTGGGCATATAGTCTTATGGGAATCTGGGCGTATGACTGCGGAACAAAAAGTTGGCGGACAGACTTGACTGGTATTTGGTCGTCACGTCCGGACGTAATCATTCATGCGGTGGCACAGGATATAGAAGGCAGGATTTGGGTTGGCAAAGATTATGACGGTATAGATGTGCTTGAGAAAGAAACTGGAAAAGTGACTTCTCTTGTTGCCCATGATGACAATGGACGGAGTTTGCCTCATAATACAATTTATGACTTATACGCTGATAGAGATGGTATCATGTGGGTGGGAACTTATAAGAAAGGAGTATCTTATTATAGTGAAAGTATCTTTAAGTTCAATATGTATGAATGGGGAGATATAACTTGCATAGAGCAGGCAGATGAAAATAAATTGTGGTTGGGAACGAATGACCATGGGATTCTTTTGTGGAACCGTTCAACAGGAAAGGCGGAACCTTTCTGGAGAGATGCCGAAGGACAGTTGCCGAATCCGGTTGTGTCTATGCTAAAGTCAAAAGACGGCAAACTATGGGTCGGAACATTTAATGGAGGGCTGTATTGTATGAATGGTTCCCAGGTACGTTCTTATAAGGAGGGTGCCGGAAATGCTCTGGCAAGTAATAATGTCTGGGCATTGGTGGAAGATGATAAGGGGAGAATCTGGATTGCTTCCTTAGGAGGTGGTTTACAATGTTTGGAACCGTCGTCCGGTACTTTTGAGACTTATACGAGTAATAACTCGGCTCTGCTGGAAAATAATGTCACCTCTTTGTGTTGGGGAGATGATAATACATTGTTTTTTGGAACTGCCAGTCAGGGAGTAGGCATGATGGATATGCGTACTCGTGAAATAAAAAAAGTTCAAGGTCAGAGCGGTAGCATGAAAATGTCGAACGATGCGGTTAATCATGTGTACAAGGATAGCCGGGGACTGATATGGATTGCTACACGTGAGGGATTGAACGTATATGATGTAAGACGCCATCTGTTTCTTGATTTATCTCCTGTTGCAGAAGCCAAAGGAAGTTTTATTGCTGCGATTACGGAAGATCAGGAGCGTAATATGTGGGTATCGACCAGTAGGAAGGTAATCCGGGTAACAGTAGCTTCTGACGGAAAAGGGAGTTACCTTTTTGATTCCAGGGCTTATAATAGTGAGGATGGATTGCAGAATTGTGATTTTAACCAGCGTTCTATCAAAACCTTGCACAATGGAATTATTGCCATTGGAGGTTTATATGGGGTCAATGTTTTTGCTCCGGATCATATACGCTATAATAAAATGCTGCCTACTGTGATGTTTACAGGTCTTTCGTTGTTTGATGAGGCAGTAAAGGTGGGACAGTCGTATGGTGGAAGAGTATTGATAGAAAAGGAGTTGAACGATGTAGAAAATGTCGAGTTTGATTATAAGCAGAACATTTTCAGTGTATCTTTTGCTTCGGATAACTATAATTTACCGGAGAAAACTCAATACATGTATAAGTTGGAAGGGTTTAATAATGACTGGCTAACCTTACCGTTAGGAGTACACAATGTGACTTTTACGAATCTTGCCCCGGGAAAGTATGTTTTGAGAGTGAAAGCGATCAATAGTGACGGTTATGTCGGCATGAAGGAAGCGACGCTGGGTATTGTAGTCAATCCTCCTTTCTGGATGTCATGGTGGGCCTATTTGTTGTATGCCATCGGTTTGGTGGTCGTGCTTTTCCTGGCACGCTACCGGATGCTGAAACGTGAACGTGAGAAGTTTCATCTTCAGCAGATAGAAAATGAGGTGGCGAAGAATGAAGAAATCAATAATATGAAATTCCGTTTCTTCACGAACGTCAGCCATGAATTGCGTACACCGCTTACATTGATTATTTCTCCTTTGGAGGGTATGCTGAAAGAAACAACCGATGAATTGCAAAGTACACGTTTGCAGTTGATGTATCGCAATGCGCAGCGGTTGTTGCACTTGGTCAATCAACTGCTCGATTTTCGTAAAGGGGAGATGAGCACTCATCAGTTGTCTCTGTCGGAAGGAGATATTATCTCGTATGTGCATAGTGTTTGCAACTCTTTCCTGTTGATGGCGGATAAGAAACACATTCAGTTCTCTTTCTTCTCGGGGATAGATACATTCTCAATGGCTTTTGATGCTGACAAGGTGGGAAAGATTGTCATGAATCTGCTTTCCAATGCCTTTAAGTTTACTCCCGAAGGAGGACGGGTGACGGTGATGATAGAGCATGTGGCAGGAACTCCTGATATGCTGGAGATTAAGATTGCCGATACCGGAATAGGAATAAGTGATGTGGACAAGGAACATATCTTCGAGCGTTTCTACCAGGCAGATCATAAGGGGGTAGAGGAAACTACCGGAAATGGTATCGGCTTGAGTTTGGTACGTGACTTTGTAACTCTGCATGAAGGAGAAGTGAAGGTCTTTGATAATATAGGAACAGGCTCCGTTTTCGTTATTCAGTTTCCGGTAAAGCATGTGGAGACACAGGTGCAATTGCCGCCAGAGACAGGTATACCGGCCGGGGAGGAAGAAGATAAGGAGATAAAAGAGGAAACCAGAGAGGAAACGGAACGTAAGGATTTCCCATTGTTGCTGATAGTAGATGATAATGAAGACTTCCGTATCTTTATGCGTTATAGTCTGGAATTGCAGTATCGTGTCAAACTGGCTGTGAATGGTAACGAAGCATGGGAGATGATGCAGGAAGAATTACCCGATCTGGTTATCAGTGATGTAATGATGCCCCAAATGGACGGCAATGAGCTGTGTCGCCTGATTAAGCAGGATAAGCGTATTGCGCATATCCCTGTGATTTTGCTGACAGCGCGGCAGAATACCGAAGCAAAGTTGGAGGGATTGCAGACAGGAGCGGACGACTATGTAACAAAGCCGTTCAATATGACTATCCTTGTGTTGCGTATCCGTAAACTGATAGAACTAAGCCGTTATCATCGTGTCACCCAGGGAATGATTGATCCTGCACCTAGTGAGATTGTGATTACTTCACTGGATGAAAAGTTGATAGAGAAAGCAATCAAATATGTGGAGGATAATATGTCACGTACTGAACTTTCGGTAGAGGAACTTAGCCGGGAACTGGGTATGAGCCGCGTGCATCTGTATAAGAAATTGCTTCAGATCACAGGAAAGACACCTATTGAGTTTATCCGCGTGATTCGCTTGAAACGGGCGGCGCAATTATTGCGTGAAAGCCAGCTTCATGTGTCCGAAGTAGCTTTCGAAGTAGGCTTCAATAATCCTAAATATTTCAGCCGTTATTTCAAGGATGAATTTGGTGTTTTACCCTCCGTTTACCAGGAAAAAGAAGGGAAATAACAAATGATACCTCTGAAAAAAACATATCGTCCGGTCACTGTTTAAAAGTTCCCCTTCTATAAAACATTAGAAGGGGAACTTTTCATTTATAGTACTTACTTTTGCGATATGAGAAAATATATTGTTGAACCCTAAAGGTAGGTATGATTATGAATATGAAAAACATTTTCTATTGCCTGTTGCCGGGACTTCTTTTGGGAGCATGTTCCAATAAGGTCTACGAGAAGACAGGTGATAGTGTGATAGTCAAAGTACAACACAAAGAAACAGGAGGTCCTCGTTTGGTTCGCCTTCAGGTGATGGGAGATAAGTTAATTCGCGTTTCTGCCACTGCCGACAGCAAGTTTGCCGATCCGCAAAGTCTGATTGTTGTTCCACAGAAAAAACAAACATCTTTTGCCGTCGTGCAGAATGGCGATACGATTACAGTGTCTACTGAAGAAGTGAAAGCATCTGTACTGGCTAGTACCGGAGAGGTGTGGTTTACGGATAAAAACGGAGAGTTAATCCTGCAGGAGAATAAGGGAGGAGGAAAGACATTTACTCCGATAGAAGTGGAAGGAACGAAAGGATATACGGTCTGTCAGGTTTTTGAATCTCCCGAAGATGAAGCGTTTTACGGATTAGGCCAGCATCAGGCGGATGAATTTAATTATAAGGGTAAGAACGAAGAACTGTTCCAGTATAATACGAAAGTTTCTGTTCCGTTTGTTGTTTCGAATAAAAACTATGGTATACTGCTGGATAGTTATTCCTTCTGTCGTTTCGGTAATCCGAATGATTACTCCCAGTTGAATCGTATCTTTAAACTTTATGATAAGACAGGCCAGGAAGGGGCGCTAACCGGTACTTATGTGCCGAAAAAAGGAGAAACTCTGGTCCGCCGGGAAGACTCCATCTATTTCGAGAATCTGAAAACGATTGAGAATCTTCCGAAGAAACTGCCGTTAATGGGGGCTAAAGTCACTTATGAAGGAGAGATAGAACCTGCTCAAACGGGAGAGTTCAAGTTTATTCTTTATTATGCGGGATATGTTAAGGTCTATTTGAACAATGAGCCGGTAGTGCCGGAACGTTGGCGGACTGCATGGAATCCTAATAGTTATAAGTTTGCAGCTCATTTGGAAGCAGGAAAGCGTGTGCCGTTGAAAATCGAGTGGCAGCCTGATGGCGGACAGTCTTATTGCGGACTGCGTGCATTGACACCTGTTAATCCGGAAGAACAGGGGAAGCAGTCGTGGTGGAGTGAAATGACCAAGCAGCTCGATTATTATTTTATGGCTGGTGAGAATATGGACGACGTGATTAGCGGTTATCGTTCGCTGACCGGAAAGTCTCCCGTTATGCCGAAATGGGCAATGGGTTTCTGGCAAAGTCGTGAGAAGTATAATACACAGGAGGAAATGTTGGGAGCACTGAAAGGTTTCCGTGATCGTAAAATCCCATTGGATAATATCGTACTGGATTGGAATCATTGGCCGGAGAATGCCTGGGGAAGTCATGAGTTTGATAAAGCTCGTTTTCCGGACCCGAAAGCAATGGTTGATTCCATCCATGCTATGCATGCCCGTATGATGATCTCGGTATGGCCTAAGTTTTATGTTACTACCGAACATTTCAAGGAGTTCGACGAGAATGGGTGGATGTATCAGCAGTCTGTTAAAGATAGTTTGAAAGATTGGGTAGGTCCCGGTTACCATTATGGTTTTTATGATGCGTATGATCCCGATGCACGGAAACTGTTCTGGCAACAGATGTATGAGCACTATTATCCGTTGGGTATCGATGCTTGGTGGATGGATGCCAGCGAACCGAATGTACGTGACTGTACCGACTTGGAATATCGGAAAGCTTTGTGCGGACCTACAGCGTTGGGTTCCTCTACGGAATTTTTCAATGCGTATGCACTGATGAATGCAGAAGCCATTTATGACGGTCAGCGCGGAGTAGATAATAACAAACGGGTGTTCTTATTAACCCGTTCGGGATTTGCCGGATTACAGCGTTATTCCACGGCTACATGGAGTGGGGATATCGGTACACGTTGGGAGGACATGAAGGCACAGATTTCTGCCGGATTGAATTTTGCCATGAGTGGAATACCTTACTGGACAATGGATATTGGCGGTTTTTGTGTAGAGAATCGTTATGTGGCCGGACAGAAACAATGGAACGCGACAAAGACGGAAAATGCTGATTATAAAGAATGGCGTGAGCTGAATACCCGCTGGTATCAATTCGGTGCGTTTGTTCCTTTATATCGTGCACACGGACAATACCCTTTCCGTGAAATATGGGAGATTGCGCCGGAAGGGCATCCTGCTTATCAGTCGGTTGTATATTATACTAAGTTACGTTATAATATGATGCCGTATATTTATTCGCTGGCAGGTATGACTTGGTTTGATGATTATACAATCATGCGTCCCTTGGTAATGGATTTCACAGCGGATGCTGAAGTGAATGATATTGGTGACCAGTTTATGTTCGGTCCTTCGTTTATGGTATCTCCGGTTTATCGCTATGGTGACCGCAGTCGTGAAATTTATTTCCCTCAAGCAGAGGGCTGGTATGATTTCTATTCCGGCAAATTCCAGGCTGGAGGAGAGAGAAAAGTAATAGAAGCTCCTTATGAGCGTATTCCGTTGTATGTGCGTGCAGGCGCTATCATTCCGTTCGGAGATGATATTCAGTATACGGATGAAAAACCGGCGGAGCACATCCGTTTGTATATTTATCAGGGAGCGGATGGGGAGTTTACGTTATACGAAGATGAAGGTGTGAATTATAACTATGAACAAGGGATGTATGCCATGATACCGATGAAGTATGATGAGGCTACCAAGACTTTAGTGATTGGTGAGCGTCAGGGGGAGTTCCCGGGTATGCTGAAGGAGCGTACTTTCACGGTAGTTACGGTGAATAAGGAGAAAGCCCAACCGTTTGATTTGAACGCGAAAGGGGTGACTGTGAAGTATAATGGCAGCGAGCAGACATTGAAACTGTAAGCTGAATGATAATCCGTTGATGATGATTGGTAAACTAAAATATTTGATGCTGGGGGGCTGCCTTATACTGGGGAGCTGCTTGGCATTGGGAGGCTGTCTGATGTTATTAGGAGCATGTAGCAGTTCTCCCCTTGTATCTCCGCGGGAGCGATCCGACTTTAATGCAGACTGGCGTTTTCATTTGGGAGACGGGCTGCAAGCGGCACAACCTGGTTTTGCCGACAATGACTGGCGTGTACTGGATTTGCCCCACGACTGGGCGATTGAAGGAGACTTCAGTCAGGAAAATCCTTCCGGTACAGGAGGAGGGGCACTTCCGGGAGGAGTCGGTTGGTATCGCAAAACCTTTAGTGTAGACAAAGCGGATGCAGGAAAGATATTTCGCATTGAGTTTGACGGAGTATATATGAACTCGGAGGTATTTATCAATGGTGTTTCATTGGGAGTACGTCCTTATGGATATATTAGTTTCAGCTATGACCTGACTCCTTATCTGAAATGGGATGAACCGAATGTGCTGGCTGTACGTGTGGATAATGCGGAGCAACCTAATTCACGGTGGTATTCAGGTTGTGGCATTTACCGGAATGTGTGGCTAAGCAAGACCGGCCCAATACATGTGGGTGGATGGGGAACGTATGTCACAACCTCGTCAGTTGACGAAAAACAGGCTGTACTGAATCTCGCTACTACCCTTGTGAATGAAAGTGATACGAACGAAAATGTTACTGTCTGTTCTTCCTTGCAGGATGCTGAAGGCAGAGAAGTTGCTGAAACCCGGTCGAGCGGGAAAGCGGAAGCCGGTAAGGAAGTTGTTTTTACCCAGCAACTGACTGTAAAGCAACCTCAACTGTGGGATATTGATACTCCTTATCTGTATACACTGGTTACCAAAGTGATGCGAAACGAAGAATGTATGGATAGGTATACTACTCCTGTTGGTATTCGCACATTTAGTTTTGATGCCCGGAAAGGATTCACGTTGAATGGCAGGCAGACAAAAATTAATGGTGTGTGTATGCATCATGACCTGGGCTGTTTGGGAGCGGCAGTCAACACACGTGCCATTGAACGGCAATTGCAAATTCTGAAAGAAATGGGGTGTAACGGCATACGTTGTTCCCATAATCCTCCCGCACCCGAACTGCTTGATCTTTGTGACCGTATGGGATTTATCGTGATGGATGAGGCTTTTGATATGTGGCGGAAGAAAAAAACGGCACATGATTATGCCCGTTACTTCAATGAATGGCACGAGCGCGATTTGAATGACTTTATTTTGCGTGACCGTAATCATCCTTCTGTCTTTATGTGGAGTATCGGTAATGAAGTCCTCGAACAATGGAGTGATGCCAAAGCGGATACGTTGAGTCTGGAAGAGGCCAATCTGATCTTAAATTTCGGACATTCTTCTGAAATGTTAGCCAAAGAAGGAGAGGAGAGTGTCAACTCTTTGCTGACGAAAAAACTGGTAAGCTTTGTAAAAGGGCTTGATCCTGCCCGTCCTATCACTGCCGGATGCAATGAACCGAATTCCGGCAATCATTTATTCCGTTCCGGCGTACTGGATGTGATTGGCTATAATTATCATAACAAGGATATTCCCAATGTTCCGGCTAATTTCCCGGACAAGCCGTTTATCATTACTGAAAGCAATTCAGCGTTGATGACTCGCGGATATTACCGTATGCCCAGCGACCGGATGTTTATCTGGCCCGAGCGTTGGGACAAATCCTTTGCCGATTCCACATTTGCCTGTTCATCTTATGAAAACTGTCATGTGCCTTGGGGAAACACTCATGAGGAAAGCTTGAAATTAGTCAGGGACAACGACTTTATCAGCGGGCAATATGTATGGACGGGATTTGATTATATCGGGGAACCGACTCCTTATGGATGGCCTGCGCGTAGTTCGTACTTTGGTATTGTAGATCTGGCTGGTTTCCCGAAAGATGTCTACTATTTGTATCAGTCGGAATGGACGGATAAGCAGATGTTGCACCTTTTCCCGCACTGGAACTGGACTCCGGGACAGGAGATTGATATGTGGTGCTACTATAATCAGGCTGATGAAGTGGAACTGTTTGTGAATGGAAAGTCGCAAGGAGTGAAGCGTAAAGACCTTGATAATCTGCATGTAGCTTGGCGTGTGAAGTTTGAACCGGGAACGGTGAAGGTCATTGCACGAGAGAGTGGTAAGGTAGTGGCGGAAAAGGAAATCTGCACAGCCGGAAAACCCGCAGAGATCCGTCTGACTCCTGATCGTTCTATTCTGACTGCTGATGGAAAAGATTTGTGTTTTGTCACTGTGGAGGTGTTGGATGAGAAAGGAAATCTTTGCCCTGATGCTGACAATCTAGTGAATTTCACAGTACAAGGTAATGGCTTTATCGCAGGGGTAGACAACGGAAACCCGGTATCGATGGAACGCTTTAAGGATGAAAAGAGGAAAGCATTTTATGGAAAATGCCTTGTTGTCATTCAGAACGATGGAAAACCGGGAAAAGCAAAGCTGACGGCTACTTCAGAGGGACTTCGGCAAGCTGTACTAAAGATTTCGGCAGAGGAATTGTAAACTGTAAATGATTATTGGAATAATGAAGACATTTTTATTGACTATATGTTTCCTGTCTGTTCAGACAGGTATGGTGGCGATTGCTCAAGACAAAGAACAAACACCGGTGTATCTGGATGATACACAACCGATAGAGGTTAGGGTACAGGATGCGTTGAACCGTATGACTGTGGAGGAGAAAACTCGTCTTAGTTATGCACAAGGGAAGTTTAGCTCCCCTGGCTGTCCCCGTTTGGGTATTCCTGAACTTTGGATGAGTGACGGACCTCACGGCGTACGTGCCGAAATTAACTGGAATGATTGGGGATATGCTGGATGGACGAACGATAGTTGCACAGCCTTTCCTGCACTGACCTGTCTGGCAGCTAGCTGGAATCCGCTATTAGCAGCGAAATATGGATATGCTATCGGTGAAGAAGCCCGTTATCGTGAAAAGGATGTTTTGCTGGGACCGGGTGTGAATATCTATCGTACTCCGCTCAACGGGCGTAACTTTGAATATATGGGGGAAGACCCTTATTTAGCCTCGGAGCTTTGTGTACCTTATATTCAGGGAGTGCAGAAGAATGGAGTAGCCGCCTGCGTAAAACATTACGCACTGAACAATCAGGAATTATGGCGGGGACATATCGATGTGCAGCTAAGTGACCGTGCATTGTATGAGATATATCTGCCTGCCTTTAAGGCTGCTGTGGAAAGAGGGAAGGCTTGGTCTATTATGGGAGCGTACAATAAGGTGCGCGGAACCCATGCTACTCATCATAAACTGCTGAATAATGATATATTGAAGGGAGAATGGAATTTCGACGGTTGTGTCATAACAGATTGGGGAGCTGCGCATGATACCTATGAAGCTGCCATGTATGGCTTGGATATTGAAATGGGATCTTATACGAATGGTTTGACTTCAGAATCGGAATTCGGTTATGACGATTATTACTTGGGTAAGTCTTATCTGAAAATGGTTCGGGAAGGTAAGATTCCGATGGAAGTAGTGAATGATAAGGCTGCTCGTGTGTTGCGTCTGATTTTCCGTACAGCCATGAATCGCAGGAAACCGTTCGGGGCACTGACTAGTGAAGAGCACTATCGTACGGCTTATGAGATTGCAACAGAGGGTATTGTCCTGTTGAAAAATGGAACCGGTAAGAAACAACCTGCCTTATTGCCTGTACCTCAAGGAAAATACAAACGTATTTTAGTGGTGGGAGATAATGCTACCCGTAATTTGATGTTAGGTGGTGGCTCTTCAGAGTTGAAAGTTCAGAAAGTGATTTCACCACTGGACGGTATAAAGGCCAAATTTGGTGACGGTGTGGTTTATGCACAAGGTTACACAAGCGGTCGCCCGATGTATGGACGGGCGGATGTTATTCCGCAGGTTACTGTGGATTCTTTGCGTAATGATGCGGTGGAAAAGGCGATGAATTCGGATTTGGTGATTTTTGTAGGCGGACTAAATAAGAATCATTTTCAGGACTGTGAGGGTGGAGACCGTTTATCATACGAACTTCCTTTTGCGCAGAATGAGTTGATAGAAGCCTTGTTGAAGGTAAATAAAAATCTGGTAGCAGTGATTGTCAGCGGAAATGCGGTGGAAATGCCTTGGGTAAAGGAGATTCCTTCTATTGTCCAGTCGTGGTATTTAGGCTCTGTTGGTGGGGAGGCGCTGGCTGATGTGTTGAGTGGAGAGGTGACTCCCAGTGGTAAACTTCCTTTCTCTTATCCGGTGAAACTGGAGGATTGTCCGGCTCATTTCTTTGGGGAAATCAGTTATCCGGGCGATAGCATCCGTCAAGAATATAAAGAAGATATTCTGGTTGGCTATCGTTGGTATGATACGAAGAAGGTGCAGCCACTTTTTCCTTTTGGTTATGGCATGAGTTATACTACCTTTGAGTATAGTAAACCTGTAGTATCGGCTCAAACAATGAATACTGATGGCAGTATAGATGTTTCTGTAAAGGTTAAGAATACAGGAAAAGTAGCAGGGAAAGAGATTATCCAACTATACATTGGTGATGAGGAGTGTAGTGTCCTGCGTCCGGTTAAGGAACTGAAAGATTTTCGGAAGGTACAACTTCTTCCGAATGAAGAAAAAGAGGTGAAGTTTACAATCAAACCGGAAGCATTGCAATTCTTTGATGATAAACAGCGTACTTGGGTGGCAGAACCTGGAAAATTCAAGGCATACATTGCCGCCTCTTCTTCTGATATTCGCGGTACGGTGACATTCGAATATATTCAATAATAAAGTTAACGGGTTGATACACAAAGCTTAGTGGACATATAGATACAGAGTGGTGGATATATATACTCACCATCATGTATCTATATGTCCACTATGATGAGTATGTATGTCCACCAAACTGAAAGACGATGTTTTATGATTGTTTATTGAATACCCTATTTCAGTTTCTTCTGATATTCATCCGAATTCAATATTTCCAGTGCTTTTTGTATACTCTCATTCGTGGTATTCATTACCCGGAAATATTCGTTCATATCCCAAAGGTCACGGGCTATCA
>OGKR01001107.1_pt1 | contig 22262 bp, 24 predicted proteins | sample 1572431 | NCBI WGS metagenome assembly OGKR01 (sample SAMEA2582079, study PRJEB24529) | metagenome | biome: Human gut stool | place: China | collected 2011 | reverse complement strand
CGGATATGGTAGATTGCATCAAGGAATTGTTGCTGGACGGCAAGTGTGTGAAAATTGATGATCTTGCCATTTTTGGTGTGGGTATTCGCAGTAAGGCGGCTGATACGCTGGAAGAGTTCTCGTTGGAAAAGAATATTAGCGGCATGCGTCTGAAAGCCCGTGCCACCGGTAATCTGTCGACCAATAATCTGAAACTCGACAGCCAATTGAAGCAGCAGGCGGAATATCAGAAACCGACAACTGCCGGAGGAGGTTCTGATTCAGGTGACAACCCTGATCCGAAACCGGATGGAGGTGGCGAAGCACCTGACCCGGCTGCCTAAAAGATTCACCACTGATCACACAGATTTCCACAGATTATATTGAATTGGTAGTTGTAAAGTAGTCGATTATTTATCTGTGTGAGTCTGTGTAGATCTGTGGTAAATCTATGACAAACCTACGGTAAATCTGTGGTAAAAGAAAACTATTATTAATTTATTTAAAACTTGTTATTGTATGAGTAAATCATCTTCTCCCCGCTCCGTATGGAGCTTCATTATCAAAGTAATCATCACCGTTGCCACCGCTATCGGAGGCTTGATCGGAGTACAGAGTTGTATGTAACCCCATGCGGACTATTACATTAATTATCATTCATTGCAGTGCCACGTCGGAAGGAAAATCCCTTTCGGCGGAGGCTTGCCGACAGGATCATATCTTGCACCGTGGTTTCCGTGATATTGGCTATCATTTTTACATTACTCGCGATGGGGAGATCCACCGAGGACGTGCTTTAGAAAAGATTGGAGCACACTGCCGTAATCATAACACCCATTCGATAGGTGTTTGTTATGAGGGAGGATTGGATGCGAACGGGAAACCGAAAGATACGCGTACATTGGAGCAAAAAGGAGCTTTGCTTGCCTTGTTAAGGGAGTTGAAAAGGCAGTATCCGAAAGCACTGGTCGTGGGACACCGAGACTTAAATCCGATGAAAGGATGCCCGTGTTTTGATGCGGTGAAAGAGTATTCCCAAGTAATTTCTTATCAAAAGTAGCTTCTTTTAGATTTCCACCACGGCTTATTGTATAAAAAAATATCAACGATCTTCACAGACAGTTGGTATTTTTGGGAAATCATATTAGTGTTAACACTAATATGAAGAGCGAGATTAGGACAATACCACTGTATTGCTCCTAATCTACTAAATGCAGGGATTCATGTTTGTCACATGAATCTAGGGACCTACATTTTTCCATCTCATTGTAAATGTTCAATTATAACTTAACGTATTAAAAAGCACTTTCAGTACTTCCTATTCATTTCATCTGTTTTTCATCGTTTAACGAGCATAAGCTCCATCTTTAGCCTCAAAGATGACAGATGGTTCAATCACTTCCACAGTATGCCATGCACCCTTAGGTATCTGACAACCATACTTGGCTTCTGTAGGATTGAGATGGATACGCTGTACTTCTCGATACTCAACCTTACGAGCTACATTTTGTACACTCATCCCCTTCTGAAAATCATCCGTATCCTTCTCATACGAAACTACTTCCTCATAAATTACTTCGTCCAACTTACCACACAGGCAGATTACTGTTTCGGTAGTATCTTCATGTCGATGGATGGGCACCTTAGTTTCCGGCAACAATGCGTTTAGCATACGTTGACTGGTATCAGCAGGTGAAGTGCGTAGGTCGAAGTTCTGACGCAAACGTGGATTCTCCATAGCTTGCTCAAATAACTTATCTAAAAATTCTTTATCAAATTCCATAATCGTTATTGTTTCAATGATATGAGATATTCTTCATGTAAACGATAGTATTTTTTCATGAACAATATGTAAGCAATAGCCAATACAACTGATACACCCACCAGATATAACCAATGAGCAAACATCGTATCGGGACAAAGATAGATAAATCCTAGAGAAATCACTAACTGCATAACCGTATACAGTAATGAAACTTTTACATGCCCCACTTTCAACTCATTAGCCATAATCTGATAAGCATGCTTACGATGTGCCTCGCCCAAGTTCTCGTGCAACATAATACGATGTACAATAGTCAGACAGCCATCCACACCATATACTAACAAGAATATCAGCCAAGTAATATCCGTTGTCCTGATCATCACATTACCTAACAAAAACAGTATAATAAAAGCAATACCGATAGAGCCGACATCCCCTGCAAAGCATTTCGCTTTACCCTTCGGACGGAAATTAAAAATACAGAACACCAATGAAGCAAGAATCGTTGATATGATCAAACTCTGTTCTACAAAAACACCATTTATATTCACCAGTGCCAACGGTATCAATACAGCCAAAGAGTAGCCTGCTGTGATACCATTGATTCCATCCATGAAGTTTATCACATTCGTGGCACCGACATAGACGATTAGCGCCAGTAATATTATCCACCACATTGACCAATGCAATATGCCGAGCTGATAGAATGCCATTGCGGCAGCTGCAAACTGAGCAACCAATCTTACAGAGTCCGGTAATGAATGGATGTCATCTACAAAGCTAATGCCTGCTACAAGTGTCAAGCCGACTAGAAACCAGGGATATTGAAATCCGAAGAAAGCGCTCCAAATCCAGATACCAATTAAAAAGATTATACCTCCGCCACGCAATACAATCGTAGAGTGCGATGAGCGTTCGTTGGGTTTGTCGATAATGTTAAAGTGGTCAGCCACCTTGAAATAGCATAACTCTAATGCCAATAGAATCACAAAAATAATTCCGTAAGTCAAGTATGCATTCATAATCATTCTACTGCTTAAAACTTCTAATAGTGTCCATCAATCCATCCTTCGCTCTTACCGGCATCCGCGTAATGCCAAGAGCAGCCTTGATCTTGGCATTACTCACTACATAGTTTTCTGTGAGCTTCTGCATTCGAAGAGGATTGAGTGGAAGATGAAACCAACCACCCACTTTTGCAACTCCGTTCATCAGACCTTTCGGAATGCACCATATATGAGCTTTCTTACCAAGAGCCTCACAAATAACTTGAATGAGTTCATTAGTTGAAAAAGCTTCATCGTCTCCCATATGGTAAATCCCTGATGGTACATTCTGTGTTAAAAGTCCTTCAATTACTACACAAAGGTTCCCGATACTAGTAAATGACCGACGATTCTCAAAAGCACCAAGAGGCCAAGGAAGCCCCTTGCTCACTACTCCATAAAGAAGATTGAGGTTCCCCTTGTTTCCAGGACCGTGAATCATACAAGGACGCATAATATATACTTGCTTACCTTTCATAACAGAGTCGTTATCATCAAAATCGTGATAAGGACGCTCGAGAGCTTTGGGAGCAAAATGAGCAATAATGTAATTTTCCGCTTTGATTTTACTCTCTCCATAGGGGCCTACCGGAGTCGGAACGCATTCTTCTGTAAGGCACTTTCCTTCTACTTTGTCTGAAGCACTCTTTACTGTAGAGAAAAATATAAATTTCTTTGCTGACTCATTGGTTACGTGGGTTTCTTCCGAAGAAACTACCTTTTCTCCTGCATTTATTCCGAAGTTATGCCCATTATCATGCGTTTCCTCAGAACATTCCATCGCCATTTCTTCCGAAGAAACATCCCCTTTTGTGCAGTTTCCTCCGAACAAATGTCGTTTTTCAAGGGTTTCTTCCGAAGAAACTCGTGTTTCCTCCGAAGAAACGTCATCTGTCGAATCATCGTCATTCAGCAGGTCATACTGCTCAACAACGGAGATTCGTTTCCTTTGGTTCTGCAATGCAGCATACCGTTCCTGTATGCCTCGTGAGGTCAGGATCTGGTGACGGTCGTACATTCCTTGATCAAAGAGCCTTATCTCCATACAATACAGAATGACCTCCATGACGTAGTCTTCCTGCTCATAGAGGTCGGCAGCTATCTCAAAGATTACATCCGAGTTGCAATCTATGTAATAGCCGTTCTTATATATCCTGCACAGGAGGTACATGAACACTCCCAGTGCCCGTGCGCCTCCCTTGCGGTTGATCAGTTTCCTTACTTTCAGGTTCTGGGCTATGCCGACATCCACCTCAAAGTAGTCAAGAGTCCGTTTCTTTGGTCGCGCCATAGTTGTGACTTTTGCTGATTACTAATTCCCTTAGAACAAACTATCTGCTCTGTTTTGCTGTGTTCCATCTATGCGTCCGTGTTTCGATTCATACGATGCAATGGCTTTCAAGAAGGCAGCTCCCACCACCTCCTTGATCTGTAAGCCCTCGCGTTTGGCTATAATGCGTATCTTTTTGAGGGTATTCACTTCCACGATGGTGCAGAACCGGCTTTCTTTCTCTGCAGGTTCCGTCTTACCCATCAATTTCGTATGCTTCATATTATCCACATGGTCGGCATTATCTGTATGTCCGCTATTCTCCGCATTACGCTTATTCTCTGTATTACCTGTATTATCCGTATGTGGCAGTAATACGGATAGTGTCTCTGGACTTTTGGTCATTCCAGAGAGTAGGTTGGCTATCTGATCTTGCATAGCAATTAAGTATTAGGGGATTGCATTCTTGACAGAAACTCTTCTGCAAAGGCTGTATAGTCCTTGGCTCCATTGCTTTCTGGAGCGTAATCCACGATGTTACGGCTCTGCAATGGGGCTTCGGCTATACGCACATTATGGCGTATCTTGGTGGTATAGACAAGATCGCCCAAAGTGTCGCGCAACTGACTCTCCAGATTCTTGGTGAGGTTGCTGTTCAACCATTTGGTGATGAGAATACCAGTAATATGAGCATTGGGATTGAGCTTTCGCCTGACCATATCCACATAGTTGGTGATGGTGGTCATACCTTTTAGTGGCAAGGCTTCGGCTACCAAAGGGATGATTACATCCGTACAGGCGGTGATGGCATTGAGGGTCATCAGACCTAATGAGGGTGGACAGTCGAGCAAGACGAAGTCGTAGGTTTCCTTCACCCAACTTTTCTCCAACAGGTCATCCAGAAGGTGCTCCCTGGCTATGGCTGTGGATAGTTCCACATCTACCATGGCAAGGTTGAGTGAGGAAGGCACAAGATCGAGTCCTTCGCTGATGTTGACAAGTGGTAGCCCGTCCGTCTTACCTGTCAATGATTCATAGATGGTAGGACGTTCTTCATCACTTGCCGACAGACAGGTGGTGAGATTGGCTTGGGCATCAAGGTCAACGACCAATACCTTATATCCCTTACGTGCGAGGATGCTCCCAAGGCTTGCTACTGTCGAGCTCTTGGCTACGCCTCCTTTGAAGTTCACCGTAGCAATTATGCGTGCTTTGTTCATTTTTTTGTTGTATTTGAGGTGTTACTATTCTTGTTTGAAGATGTTGCTGGTGGTGGAGTAGAGGGTGCTTCCTGCTTCACCTTATGCGAGTTATACCACTCCATAATCTGGGCTTCCGATGCTCTGACTACTGCAGGATTCTTCACGTATGAAGCCAAGGTCTTTACACCATCCTTGTTGTTGGGATAACGCAGGAATGGAATGCCATCGGCTCTGCTTAGGGCAATGTCATTCTCTTCGGCTATGCTTTCAGCATCCCTACCATAGATTTCCAGCATGTTGGTGTCGGTAATCTGCAACATAACGATGCTCTCCTCCGAGTATCTCCTGGCATTGAAATGGGCGAAGGAAAGTTTGGCAACCATCAGGTTGTCTCTTGTAGGCATATCGTCTATCTTATAAGTTTTCTCACCAATGGCTTCTACATGAAAGACCACAGGATGCTCTTTCTTCAAGGTGTCCAGACAAAGCAGATGACCGATTCGTTGGTCAATAAGTTCGTCCGTCACCACCTCCTTTCTGTATTGTGCTTCCTGCGTGAGTCCTTCCTTTTCCTCTTTGGCAGTCAAAATGTAGCCGTTCTCTACACGTTCCAGTGTAAAGAACATCGGGAAGGTACTTATCTGTTGCTTCATATCACATTCCTTTCTGTTGTATATTTCCACCTTTCTGACTGGATGATTTCCTGTAGTTTCTCTGCTTCAAGCGGAGTAATAGGTCTTCTCTCCCTTCCGCTATACCACCGCAGAAACTTATGTTGCCAACTGGATGGCGAACCACCCATTTCGATAGTACAGACAGCTACAAATCGCCCTTTCGCTCCATTGGGCAGATTCCAATAGAACTTGGCGATTTCCTGCTTGTCCATACGTGTTTTTTGTGTGATATAATCTTGATTGAGCATAATAAAAATAGTGTAAAATTGGATGCAAAGTTAAATGCTACGATTCATATAGAGGGCAAAGAGTATGCAAAATCTGCACATCTATTTAAACTATTTAACTTCTCAAAATGAACCTTTTATGAGATTATAGAACCTAATATAAGCATCCATTTGCCTTATTTCTTCTTTCGCATGTTGCGTTCTGCTTTTGTGATGTATGTTCGTCCTGGAGTTTTCACTTCTCCCAAGGTCTTTAACCCATCAATGTATTCTTTATCGAACCGGATCAATCTACCCATCCTTATACATTTGATTCTTCCTTCCTTTACATATTTCCACATGGTCTGCTGGCACACTCCCCATTTCTGGGCAACATCCTTGATGGTGTAGAATGTCTTATCATCCGAATAGGATACCGTTGGAATGCAACATTCACTCACCGCATCTTTCACGGCCTCATGAATCATTTCTCTAAGGTCATTGGTATTGACCAACACTAAATCGTTATCTCCCATATTACTGTATTTTGTTTTATTGTTACTATATTTGTGTAGCAGATTCACTGTCACACTTTGAAAATTTGGCGGCAAAGTTATACACAATTCTACAATCTCGTGCAAACTTGCAAATGGGAGTTTAATTAGCATCATATTAGCATCTTACAAACTGATGCTCAATAAATTATCACCACCATCAAACTCTGGGTAACCTCGGGAAACGAAAAACTCCCAGAGTTCTCGGACGGATCCGAGAGCCCTGGGAGTAGCCTGAAAACATAAAAGTCCGACACAATGGCCGGACTTCCTTGTAGTTGTAATATGTCAAAAAGTTGTAGTTGCAGCTATAGCAACTACGTATTGTTATACTTCACCAATGGCAGCACCTTCTGCAGTCCTTCAGCAAAGTCATCATACTTTGTGTACTTGTTGAGTTGAGTAGGGGAAAGGTTCAAGCTTCTCGCCACACGATTGCGATAGCCGTTACAATCCTTGATGTATGCCTTACTGAAATGGTTAATGAAGAAGCAGAACTTCTCCTTGCGTACAGAGCCACGTTCAAAGATTTCCGTGAAGCATCCATGCCACAAGGCGTATTCAAACTGGCTCAGCGAGATCTTGGTAGTGTCAAACACACCAATATCATTCTTTGGCCCCGTTGCAGTTCTATGCTCACCAAGGAACAGATACACTCGCTTCACATCCTCTGGGCTCAGCACACTCTTCGGCTCGAACGTCCCATCACTCAGGAGCAGAACACCTTCTGCAAACGCCTTCGTCCGTTCATCGCAGACCTTCACAGCATCTTCCAGTTGCGACCAACCGGCATACATCCCGTCAGCAGACAGTTCTCCAGATCTATTCTTGGCAACCCTCTCCAGCAGCAATCGCGTCTGGATAGACTCCACCGCATTGAAGTTGAAGAACTGCTCATGTAGCATCTCTGCCTTCAGGAAATGTACCAACTGCAACAGTTCGCCAGCCACCTCTGCAATGCGTTCCACTGCCGGATGCTCCTCCTCATAGCGAGTTCCGAGCATCACCAACTGCCAAACCACCAAGTCCAACTGACAGAACTTCACAGCCAACTCCTTATCATTGGTATTGAAGATCTGCGACTTCGCTTCCTTGCAGAACTCTACGTCAACAGCATCTACCATCTTCTCCAAGAACGGCATCCTGTCATCCATAGACACGGGCAGATTTCCTCTCAACTCAAAGAAATAGTTGACAGGAACATCCATAAAGGTACACATCAAGGCATCCCTCAGATACTTCAACTGCATACCAAGCCCCGTAAGCTCATAATTTATGTTTTCGCGAGTCAGTTCTTTGTTATTCATAGCCTATTAAACGCCCATATCCCTCATGCACTTCTCAACGTCTTCCAAAGGAACGTTGAGCATACGAGAGACGTAGATAGGAGAAATCACATCCATACTTCCTGATTGGCGTTCCATGCCTATGAGATACTCGATGTTCTTTTTGAGATCACCGATACTATTAGAAAAAGATGACTGAGACGGATCTTGTGCAACTTTGGCTTTATATTCGTCCAAGGTCTCTGAACCATCTTCGCCGTACTTACCATCCTTTGCTTCATATATGACGGATGGTTCCAGAACTTCTACAGTATGCCAAGAACCAGCAGGTACTACACAGCCGAAGTTACCGATTGAAGGATCAAGATGGATGCGTTCGGTTTCATTGCCATCCGCATCATATATTACCTCAACTAGTTTACCGCAAAGAAGCATGACATTTTCATTGCTATAAGGATGCTTGTGTATAGGAACAATTGAACCTGGAAGCAATGCATTCAACATTCTCTGGCTACCATCGTTTGATGATGTACGCAAGTCATAATTCATGCGCTTGCGGTCAGAAACGACTGCCTTATCGAACAGTTCGTTTATGAGTTTCTTATCAATTTGTATCATAGCTGACTATTTTTTGAGTGAAGCAAGGTATTCCTCATGCAGATGATAGTACTTCTTCTTGAACAGCACATACGCTACTGCCTGCACTACGAAGGCACCGATCAGATACATCCAGTGGCAAAGGACATTATTTGGGCACAGATAGATGAATCCCAGGCTCACCACCAGCTGCATCGCCATATACAGCAGACTCACCTTCACGTGGCCAATCTTCAGTTCGTTCGCCATCAACTGGTAGGCGTGTTTGCGATGTGCCTCGCCCAGGTTCTCGTGCAGCATGATGCGGTGGCAGATGGTCAGCACACCATCCACACCATACACCAGCAGGAAAATCAGATACGTCAGGTCACCTGTAGCAATGATTACCTTACCTATCAGGAACAGCATGATGAAGGCAATACCGATTGATCCCACGTCACCGGCAAAGCACTTGGCCTTACCCTTCGGACGGAAATTGAAAATGCAGAACACAAGTACAGACAAGATGCTTACAGCAATCAAGGTTAAATCTACAGTATCAGAAACTAAAGCTAATGGCACAAGAACAGCCAACGCATATCCTGCCGTGATGCCATTGATGCCATCCATGAAGTTGATCACATTCGTAGCACCCACATACACGATGAGCGCCAGCAGAATCAGCAATCCACCCACCAGCACACCATTTGTCTCGAACCATTCGCCCGAGAGCATGCCCAACTGATAGAATGCCAATGCCGCAGCCGTAAACTGCACCACCAGTCGCACCAAATCCGGCAACGAATGAATATCATCGATGAAGCTCACTCCAGCCACCAGTGTCAGACCGAGCAAGAACCAAGGGTACTGAAAGCCAAATGCAATGCTCCACACCCATGCACCCAGCAGAAAGATTATACCCCCACCACGAAGCACAATAGTGCTGTGCGATGACCTCTCGTTTGGCTTATCAATAATGTTAAACTTATCAGCCACCTTGAAGTATATCAGCTCCAAGGCGAGAAGAATCACAAAAATGATTCCGTATGTGATTGTACTATTCATATCTTTACTTCTTTAGAGATTCCGCAACCCTCTTCAAACTCTCCTCAAAGCTCACGAGCTGATACTCGAAGTCGTACTTGCTCATCGCTGGATCGTAATAGTACGTTGCGAACATCTTGTTGATTGGCTGCAACACGAACGAGCCGAGCCATACGAACGGATTCAGCAGCTTCGTGATCCACACCTTGTGACCAGCTGCCTTGGCGAAGAAACGGATGATCTCCACCGTATCAGCTTGCTCACGGTTCTGTGGATAGAACGTACCCTCCAACTCGCGATCCACACACTGCTTCACGAACTCTGCCAGGTTGTCGATATACAGCATCGAACGCTTGTTGTGCCATGCAGGGAACACCGGCACCTTCGCGCCCAACTTTGCCAGACGAGGGAAGTTACCCTTCGCGTTCGGACCATAGATCATGCATGGACGCAAGATGCACACCTTGAAGTTCTGATCGGCCAACGGCTTGATGCCATTCTCAGCTTGGAGTTTAGAATCCCCGTAGAACCCATTCGGATTCTCCTTCGTCTCACTTGTCAGCACCTCCGTTTTCAGACTCTGGCTCTCATGGAAGACAATCTGACTCGACATAAAGATAAACTGCTTCACGCCAGCCGCCTTCGCATGCTTCGCCACCTCAATCGTCAAGTCACGATTCACCTTGTAGTACAATGCCTCCATCTTCGGGTCAGCATTCACATGCGCAATACCCGCCACATGATACACCACGTCATACTGCGACAGATCAACTTCCTTCCAGTAGTGAGCCTGTCCTGAGCCTGTCGAAGGACCCATGGTATCCACCGCATCAATCTGGTAGTCACCATTGGCCAACATGTAATTTTTAACGCTCTCACCCACGTAAGAGCCCGCACCTGTAATCAATATCTTTTTCATTAGTTCTTTATCTTTGTTACTATTAGTTCTACACCTTTAACTGCATAACGCACATACCTAAACGCCCCACACGTCCAGATTCCATGCTTTCTCAGCGAGCCCACGATGTCATTATTCACCTTGCGCTTCGCCTCCATACCAGCAGTCGATTCACCACCGTCACGCATCGTCACGAAATCCATCGGCAGGTACTTTGCACGAATCTGGTGCTTAGCAAACAATCGCACCATCCACTCAAAGTCGCTCGAAGTGCGGAACTGCAAGTCGTACGATCCATATTTCTCATACACCTCTCTGCGCACGTAGAACGAAGGGTGTGCCGGCATGAAACCGAACCTCAGCAACCATGGACGGAACGACTTCGATGAGTAATATCGTGTACACTTTGTCAAGTCCTCAGGTTTCACAAAGTGGATGTCTCCATACACAGCCTCAAGCTCTGGATCCTTCTGAAACTCTTCTGAAACCCTCTCCAACACATTGTCAGATGTATAGAAGTCATCCGAGTTCAGTATGCCAATCACGTCGCCCGTAGCCATCTCCACGCCCTTGTTCATAGCGTCATAGATGCCACCGTCCTTCTCCGAAACGATCTTCATTGTCTTCACTTTCGGACTTGGAGTATCAGACGAAGAGTAAAACCTCTTCCTGTACTCCTCGCATATCGCCACGGTATCGTCCTTCGACCCACCATCCTTGATGATATGCTCCACATTCGTGTACCGTTGGTGCAGCACACTCTCTATGGTATCTTTTATCGTCTTGCCACTATTCCAAGAGGCTGTTATCACACTGATTTTCATATATTGTATATCGTTTATATTTTCTTTCTTGTCAATTTGTGGGCGATGCGCCAAATCGGTCCCCAGAACCAATCGCCACGATCAAAGCGCGACAGCCTCAGGTTCCTGAAGAACAACGCCCAAACAGAATACCCAATCTTTCCCTTTCGGTCATTCTGCTCTTCGTTATGCCTACCGAAGTTACCACCAGTCATCACCTCATCCAGCAATAACCGTCCGTCCTTTTCGTTTGGTACCCATGGGTAGAAGTTTTCGTTATCGTTATCGTTCGCGAAGACATGAGCGATAACCCACATCAAAGCTGATGCAAATCGATTGAGCCCCAAATCTCGAACAATGCGAAGCACGTTTTCGTTATCGTTTTCGTACGAAGTGCGAAGCACGAAGTAATAATCCATCAACTGCCTCATACCAATTCCTTCCGTAAACAGATGCAGGTGAATATGCGCCAACTGATGCACAAGGTTAAACTCCATTGTAGGAGCCACAATCCAAGAGTTTTCGTTTTCTTCTTCGTTTTCGTACAAGTACACTTTGTTAGCGAAGTTCGCTTCAGAACAGGCGTCAAAATATGCTTGTAACTTTCTATTCTTCCACGGATTCCTCATGATGAACGGACGATAGTGGAACTCAACCTCTGTGTCCTGAAATACCGGCACACTCATCTCCAGCTCATTCACATGATTCACATTTCCGAATGTCTTGGCATACGCCAGCACCTTATCGAGCCCTCCTTCCAGATAAACATCAATGTCGCCCGATTGTCGAAGCATCTGCAAATCGCCATATAATGCCGCATTGCTTTGACCCTTCATTATGTAATTTCTGTGGCCATCGCTATCAAGCCGTTTTTGTAATTCCACACACTGTCTATTCACAACCTCATTCCGTTGCTGAATCTTAGCAGCCATACCCATCCATGTCAGGTATAGCATCTCGGGAGGTTCCTGCTGCTGATTCACCAACTTCTGTACGCCTGCAAAGCAGATACCCACAAGGCTCTGCTTCTTGGCAATATTATATAATTCGCCCCACTCATCCGCACTAGGCGTATGAGAGAGGCAATGCCGCACACCGAGCGCGACTTGTATTAACTCAAAAAAATGTTTCATTCATTGTCATAATCATTTTGCAGCAGGTGACAGATCCGATCCGTAGCATCACGCCTTCTCACCTGCTTTTGAGTTTGATTTTAGAGCTTAATTTTCCATTCCTTCAGAATGTACTCTTTCAGCAATCCCTTGCCATTAGCATCCAGCACAGTACTGTTCTTCAGTTCTATTCCCTTTTCTGCCAAAGCCTTTCTTGCTTCCAGTATCTTTACATCCACCATCATGCGGAACCACCATCCCTGTATGAAGGCAAACACAAAGCCCTCCTTGCCATCTAGGAAACCACCCTTGCAGATATAGCGGAAAACAAAGTACGCAAAGCTTCTCCAGAACAACGGCAGCTTATTGTAGCCACCCTTCTTCTTGTGCTTCGCTTCTGCCTGCTTGCCCAATGACTCGTCCTCGCGTAAGTCACTCATGCCCTTGGCTACATCCTCCTTCGAGAGCGAATACATTTCGTCCAAAACGACCGCCGCCTCTCTCTGCGCATAGTCCAAGTGCTTACGGCAATAGTCTGAAACATTGATCAGTGAATGGTCACAGAAGTCATTATCCATCACTATGCTTCGGCCTTGGTTCAGCACCATGTGCTCGTCCATCAGTCGGTCAGCATAACGTCCGCAGCCAGTTCTGCACATACGCATCATGATCACCGGATAGATGCCATGCTTCACCCACTTGCCCATGAAGATGTGCCTGCGCTTGAACTCTATGCCCGTCACCTCCTTCGGCAACGATGGCACCTTCTGCTGCATCTCCTTCACCAGTTCTGGCAAATAATACTCATCAGCATCAATGCGCATCGTCCATTTCGTTTCAATCTTCAGGTTATCAATCGCCCAGTTATACTGAGCCGCCTGATTGCCCGGGTACTTATGCACCACAACCTCCACCTCGGGGAACTCCTTGCAGATCTCAATGGTTCTATCCGTAGAAGGGCTGTCTATCACATATACCTTCTTCGAGAATGGACAGACATTCTCCAGGCATCGCCTAATATGTATTTCCTCATTGTACGTGAGGATGATGGTAGTAATATCAAGTTTCTTCATAATTTTGTATTAATTAAATTACTTGTACTGGCTGGGAGAGTCGAACTCCAACGCGTTGCGTTCACCCTTTGCAGCCAGTTATCCTTTTATTTCATAGCACGTTTCTTTATGAACTTTGCTGGATTTCCTCCTACAACAGTCCATGCTTCAACGTCTTTATACACACTTGCAGTAGCACCAACAACCGCACCCTCATGTATGGTAACGCCCATGCACACGAAAGCATCAGCACCGACCCATGCATCCTTCTCTATTACAATTGGAGCTGTTATCAGCTCATGCTCACGAGAGTTGATATTATGACTTGCAGTACAGAGGTATGAATACTGTGATACCGTAACATCCTCACCTAGATGAATCAAATCTGCATTATAGCATATTACATCTGGCCCTAACCAAGCATTACGTTCCAAAATCAGATTCCATGGCGCATAAACCTTACAAGAAGAATAGACGCCTGCCCTTGGGTGAATCTTTGCCCCGAAACAACGGAGAAGGAAGTTCCTCCATCTCCTGAAAATCTTAGTTCCAAACGGACGGAATAATAGCACATATACTACATTCCAAACCGCTCTGCCCAAGATATTTTTCTTGGACAGCCGGTTTACATATTCACGATCATCTCTTGCCATAGTATTCTCCGATATATTCTTCAATCAAAGGCATACAAGAAGCTGTCGTATTGATACCACCAGCTCTTGGCAAGATGCCTGTATTCACAATCAACAAATTGCTGTAACGAGTAAAGTAATCCTCTATTGATTTGCTGTCTGACATAAACATAGCATACGGATGATACGTATCTTCACTCTTCTCCACATGTATCTCGTCTCCTTCGGACTCGTAGTTTACACCATTAGCATCCAGATAGTCTGCCACTTGCTTTTTGGCAGTATCATACACATACTTGGAAACATCACCAACCTCAAAGAACACATCAAGTTTTGGCAAGCCCCATTGGTCTTTTTCTTCCGACAATCTGATGCATGACTTTTCGGTTTCATTCTCAATATCAATAAACATATTCCAAGTGTTTTTATACACATAGATCTTATGCTTCACAGCCATCGACCAAACGAATCCGAATACGCTTGGAATATCTTTCAAAATAGCACCAATAACCGCCAATGATATTTCGTCCTTGAACATTATCTTCTTCAAATTCTGGAAGAATGGGAAGTCTGCATTATAGATAGGATTCGCAAAGAACGACACATCATTCACTTCGCCAATCAATCGTTTTGTAACCAGTGAGGTACCTTGGATTCCAAACTGATAATCCTCACCACTAATTATAGGCTTTCCGTTAATCTTGAATATCTTTTGGCTTAGATGGTCACTGAAATGGATCATATCCCCATCCACCATGCCGGAGCTCAATACGATACGATTACTCTCAAAGGCTCCTGCACAAAGGAAGTACTGGTCAAAATAGGCATGTTTAATGCGTCCATCCTTAGTTACATACTCCAAGCCATAGATGATGTTATTCTCCTTATCATACATAAATCGGGCTACACGACTATCCGTTCGCATCATCACTTTCTTCTTCGAAATTCCAAAGTGCTTAAATAGATTTCGGCTAAAATAACCTAACCATATTCCTGTCTTAGTGAATAGACCAAATCCCTTTTGATTTTCTTCAAACTTGTTCTGGAAGCCAAAACGCTCAAACACCTTATCTTTCCACTTCTGATCCATCCGAATAATGCCCTTCATGAACTCGCTTGGGTTCTTGAAGTCATTCTCTGTGAACATAAGAAGTTGACCACCCCATTTGACGGTTGCTCCACCAAATCCAAAGAAACGCCCCTTCTTCAAACCTGTATAGCTTGCTCCAGTCAAGTTTGTGCCATATCCTGCCTCGTCCTCATCCTTCACACCCTCATGCCATGGATCAAACAATGTTACACTCTGTTTTTCTTTCATCTCCAGCAGTCTGTTGATAGTATAAGAGCCATAAGCACCACTACCTATCACAGCTACACTGTTTTTGCTGAATGACATTTGCAATGCGTATTCTGTTTCCGCAGAGTCGAAGAAAGTCTCTTTGAAAAGACCCACAATCTGCTCCATGTGCCTCGCTTTGAACACACCTGCTGCTTTCAATAATTTAGCAGCGAACAAGGTCAATGACTTTGGCAGACTTACAGTGTGTTTGCCATAGTATCTTTGGGCAAAATCTTGTTTGGTACCTCTCATATTCTCAAGGAGGAGATATATAGGAAGTTGCTTCTCTGACTGAACGATGCGTATCACAGCTTCATGTAGCACATCTTTCTCAATCAGAGGCAATGCAGTACGCTTATTTCCAAGCAATAGACCAATTGGACCGAACTGTTTTACTATGCCGGCAAGTGACATCTGTTTCTCATCTGACACAATGAATCCAGGTCGAATGAATGATAATTCGTACGAACGTTCCTGCTCCATAAGGAAGTGATCAACAGCAACCTTAACAGAGGCATATCCGCCCTTTAGCGTATAGTCTTTCTCTATCTCTGTTTCCTCATCCACGTATGTTTCTCTGTTGCTATACGTACTGATGGAAGATATCTGATAGAGCCGTCCTATTTCATTCTTCTGGCAAAATCGATGAAGAGCCTCTGCATAGCGGATATTCTCTTCTACACCTTGATCTTTAATAATGATGAAGTTTATAACAGCGTCATAAGATTGCGCCAAACACGGATTTGTATCCATAGCAAACACATCTCCACTGATATTGGAACCTTCCTTTTCTAACTTGCCACGAGAAAAAGTATCTACCTCAAAACCTGCTTGACGCATTTTCTCCGCTAAGCCACCTGCCACAAAAGAACGGTGTCCACAAATCAAAATCTTCTTCATGCTACCATCCTCCTTTCTTGACGATGGTCAGTCTCAAATAGGAGGTTAAGAATTACCCCCCCCCCCGATAGCTTATTCTTAATATTCATATCTGTCACTTTTATAAATCTTTGTTTCAATACTTTAGCCGGATTACCACCTACCACCGTCCACTCTTCCACGTCTTTGTAAACACTTGCGGTAGCACCCACCACTGCGCCTTGTCCGATGGTCACATCCATACCGATAAAGGCACGAGCACCAATCCACGACTGATCTTTCAGCACAATAGGAGCAGTAATCAGCGGATGCTTAGGATCCTCGATGTCGTGACTGGCAGTACAGAGATACGCCCCCTGACTCACGGTCACATTATCCTCCAGAATGATAGGAGCCACGTTATAGCAATCCACGTCACTCGCCAGACAGGTATTATCCCCCATCACGAGATTAGCAGGATAATACACCTTAGTTGAGCTATACACGTTCGAGTTTTTGCCCATCTTTGCTCCAAAGGCACACAGTAACAGGCGCTTCCATCCGCTACCCATGCTCCTCGGCAACCAACTGGCGCATATTGCCCATGTGATTCCCCATAGCAATCGAATCACCTGATGCTTCCTGCCCAAGTGATTCTCGTATTTTGATAAATCTATCTTTTGTTCCATTCTTATTAACCATTAAACAGTTAAACTTTTAACCCTTACCAACGCTTGATACATCTCCAAGAACTGCTTTGCGATGGCTTCACTTGTATATTCGTCTTCCACAAGCTTGCGGCCATTGCGTCCCATTTGTTCGAGATCTGCGTCAGAGCACGCAAGAAACTTGCGGAGAGCTTCAACAGTAGGTTCCGTACCGATTTCTATCCACCAGCCACAGTTGTGAGTATCCAGTTCTTCCCATGGAGTGCCTATAGTCGTAATTACTGGTGTACCACTCGCAAGTGCTTCTGGCACTACAATACCAAAGTTCTCACTCCAAGTTGGAAGGACAAAAAGGTCGGCTGTTCGATAGAGAGGCCATTTGTTGTCTGCATATACAGGACCTGCGAAATGAACCATATTTCCAACTCCGAGAGATGTTGCAAGTTGCTTGAGTTCATTAACGTACGAATCCTCTCCTGGACCTGCAATAGTGACGGTATAGCCTTGCAACTCATCCTTCAGTTGTGCAACAGCTTCAATCAAGAAGTTGATGCCTTTCTTCACATGCACACGACTAAGGAAGAGAATGTTCTTCTTGCGATCCCATGACGTCTTCATTTCGATTTCATCAATCTGAACGCAATTGGCTATAGAACATACATTTTTGTTCCACCCGAGGGCAATGAGATTCTGCTTCTCGCTTTCGGCTGTGGCATGAATTATATCTGATATCTCTATTCCCTTCTTCTGATATAGAGCCAATGCTAGCTTCTTCTTCCATGGATTTCTTTGTAATGCCCAAGGTTCTAACATTCCATGGGGCGTATAAACAACCATATATCCTGCTGATTTTGCCCAAATAACGGTTAAAGTAGACAATGGCGTCCAACAGCTATTAGTGTGGAACACATCTGGATGTATTTCATTCAGAACCTGCAAGAATTCCTTCTTACAATTATTCCATGGCAACCATTTGTTAGGAATATAGTGAATGGTGCAGTTTTCAAGTTTACGTTCATTATCACTCTTATGGGTAAGGATATGCAATTCAACCAATTTGCCAAGATCTCGCGCAATGAGCTGCATATAAGCACCTACGCCACCAGATGCTTCGTCCAAGGATGGAATGTAATGTAATATTTTCATTATTTTAATAGATTCTTTATCTTTCCATAGAGGCGTTCACCAGCTATTTTAGAATTGTACAATTCTGACACTTGTTTTCGGCCTTGCTTTCCGATCTTTTCCCTAAATGTTTTATCTTCTATAAACCTTACCAGTTTGTCTGAAATATCATCAATGTTGTCGCATTCAAACAACAAACCATTAACTCCATCATGAATAAGATCTGGCATTCCACCCACATTTGAGGCAATCACAGGAAGACCTGCTGCTTGAGCTTCCATTACATTGACAGGAGACATTTCCATCAGAGTTGGACAAATGTATGCATCATACTCGCTTAATTTAGATCGAAGAAGTTCATTGTCAACTCTTCCACAGAGACGCATATTATCCTCTAAGCCATATTTGTTTATCAAAGACTGTACCTTCTCTGCATAAACTTTATGCTCGCCACTGTCCACATCTCCATAGCAATCGCATTGGATATTGTACTTGTCCTTCAGCTTATTAAGAACCTCTGCAATAACATGTTGTCTCTTGCCGTCATATACATAAGCAACATATACTAACTTGAAAGCACCATTATATTCATAATTATCTTTAATTGCCCACTTTGCATACTCCACAGTGTTTGGCATAAGATGCAGTTTTTCTTCCTTCACCCCTAAATCACGCAACTGATTAAATACAAAAGATGCCAGAGCGATATAGCAATCTGTAGATGCTTTAATCAACCAAGACATCTTTCGTACACTTGATGGATTCTGCCATGCATACGAATTATGGGATGTTCCTAAAAGGACTACCTTCTTACGTACTAATATGGACGCTAGTTTTGCAGCTACCATATCGTATTTTGTTTGTGAGAATATAATCGTTAAGTCATACTGTTTTATCCACCCTACGAGTTCTTTTGCACGAGGCAAAATACCCTTAGCCGAAAACATACTTGTGTATGAATCTAATTGGGGGTAATCGTCTAATTCTTTACAGGTTCTAGCACACTCTGCTGATTTATCTATCACCAAATAGACTTTATCACAAAAAGATTGTAATATTTCAGCCATTTTGGTGCTTTGTCCTAATACAATTGCATTCATATTTGATTTGTGAATAATTGTTCGTACTTGCTTGCACACTCGGTCATGCTATAGGGCTCATAACTTTCAAGTGCAGCTTTTTTCATTTTTGCTAAATCTCCGGGGGGTAAATCCAGAAATCTTTTAACAGCAACATAATACGCGTCTTCTGATATATCAGTTGACAGGATTCCGTTTACCCCATCATTTACGAGATTCACTATTCCTCCAACAGGAGTGCAGACAGGAACAGCTCCAACTCCCAAAGCCTCAATCAATGATATTGGCAGACCCTCGAACGAAGAACTCAAGCCATAAGCGTCAGCAGCCTTTAGATATTCCAAAGGATTGTGCTTTCCACCAAGAAGGTGAATATGAGGGTTATGTAGAGACTTAATCTCATCTACCATCTTTTGTTCGTTCAATTCTCCAACCATGAGCACCTCCACATCATAGCCTTCTTTTGTAAGCCTATCGATGACGCGAGCCATTACATTTTGACGTTTCTGATGGCCGACATGTGCCAACTGAACAATAACTCTTGTATTTGTAGTCAATCTGTATATCAAGAATTCATCTTGTACCTCCTTACTTAGAACGAGGTCTGAGGGCACATTTCTGCCATTGGCTATCATTGGCGCATTCATTCCATAATAATCTACAAAAGACTTCTGAGACTCAGGAGAAATTGTTACAGGTGTAACGTATTTTCTCCCGAATAAGAATCTTCTTATCTTTTCGCCTTTAGGTCCATCCGACTCCTCTTTCGCTCCATTATGGACTGTATGAAAGTATTTAGGTTTCCTATAAACAATAGAGGCGACAGCCGTATAAGCCAAAGCCATCAGATGCGTCTGAACTATATCGGGCTTTTCCTTTAATATGAATTTAAGGACACGAAAAGGAAGGGTTACATCAAAACCCTGTTTTTTGTTGAAACTAACAACTTTTACTCTACTACTAATCTCATCCTTGTAAAAACCAAATTTTTCGAGTGAGTGAGAAATACAAAGAGTAACTTCGTGTTTAAGTGATAGCTCGTTGCAAAGGTCAACGGTAAAACGCTCGCCTCCGCCAGATCCTAGTTGGGGAATATACTCTATTATTTTCATATACAAAAGCTATTTTGTTACCATAACAAGCCCTTACCCATGAGATATGGCAACGGTGTGAAAAATATATCTGGTGGTGTGTTCACAGCAAGAGCTCCGCCCAGAATATAACCATATCTAAATACAAATGCAAGCGTATTTGAAATCAGCAGACATTTCATTGTTTTCACTCTGGTCGGATAAAAAGCTTTGAACCAAACAAACATTACGAGTATTTGAACAGCCCAATAGTACCGCTCACCTAAAACTGGAACACCTTGTATAAGATTGGTTAGACAAAAAAAAGCAAGCAACATTGAGTATAGCCCTTCTGCTTCACTATTTTCCATCAGTTCCTCTTTGTTTCGGATCATAGTTACAACCATATAGGCATACATGATTTTTATCATTACAGTAAATGTGACACCAACCCAATGAAAACCTGATCCCTGTATAACATTGCTATTATCAGGATCAAAGTGAAGCAATGACCACTGATACAAAAATGATGGCAAATAAGCACTCAAATCAACATTCATCAAAATATTCGAGTCAAGGAAGCAAAATGGTATTGTCGCCATAGCAAACAACTCCCATACTCGTGTCATCTTAGGGGCAAATACAAATGCAACTGCAAATATACTCATAAGCCAAAGACCAGAATGTATCATTGGAGCTAATATAACCGGAAGTATTTTATATATTCTTTTGTTACTATCTGAGTAATAATTGATGATACAATAAATGCAAAGCCAAAAGCCTGTTGTAAATCGTGGATTCTGTACAGTTATTATGTCTCTTGGGAAAATTAGCATCACCATACAGGCTATAGCATAGAAAGTACCTGCTTGAAAACGGCTATCTTGTGTCATACGCTTTAAACATCCCAGTTGAAACAATGCGACAGGAATTGCACAAACTAAAAAATAGAAATGATAATTTTCAGTAAAAGATTTTACAAACCAAATTACAATGTTCTCGTATAACTCTTTAGGTGCATCATCTGCGAAGGAGAAGTAGGCATTTATCTGATATAAAATCTCTTGAGTGCTAAAATTATATGCTCTAAAACGGTCCATAATACCCAAAAAATCGTCATAAAGACCAGTAGTATTATAGGGCGACATGTGCCAGCACAGAAGCAGGCTGAAAAGAAAATAAATGATGTACGAAGATTTCGTATTTGCGCTTTTAAAGCAGGATATCCATGCTCCAAAAGGCCACACTATAAAAAACAAGAACTTGTTGCCAAGATTTTTGTCAGGGGCGTTCTTCCACGCAGTTTTATTATTAAATGTTTTATTCATGATTGCTTGAATTCAACTTTTGTACTAAATCTTTTCTTCTTTTGTGGTCTATGTGCCTAATAAGCAAATATATCGGGTATAATGGAAGATATATGTACATACTTGGAGTCGGTCTGAGTTCAGGAAACCCCTTTATTGAAGTTGAGAATCTGAAACGCCAATACATAAGGGCAGAGATAGCGTTTTGTTTAATTGATGTTGAATCAATATAATTTTCTTTGTAAAATAACATACTACCTTTGGGGCTATTATCAAATAATCGAGAACTGCTATCTGAAAGTCCATCAAGCTGATATTCACACACATATATCTTGTCGTCAAAATAACGACACTTGTATTTTTTTGCCATTCTATTCCACACTACTGCTTCAGACATGAAATTTTCATCAAGATAGATTGGGAATGGGTACTCTTTCATAACAGTGGTTCTAATAATTTCTGCTCTGTCACCATTATAATGTTGTTTTACTCTGTATTTATAAAAATCTGAATCTAACTCAGAATAATCAACCTCACCGCCAATACATGTGTTATCTGGATGACATCTCAGCAATCCGATAGCACAGAAGGAGCAATCTTGTTCTATAGTTTGAGTCCTATTCGCTATAGTTGCAATTGCTTCTGGTTTGAGATAATCGTCACTATCAACAATGAAAAACCACTCTCCTTTAGCTAATTCAACGCTTTTGTTTATGG
>OGKR01001105.1_pt1 | contig 22282 bp, 20 predicted proteins | sample 1572431 | NCBI WGS metagenome assembly OGKR01 (sample SAMEA2582079, study PRJEB24529) | metagenome | biome: Human gut stool | place: China | collected 2011 | reverse complement strand
TATAACTTGTTATACACAGTTAAGTTCACAAAGCATGTTTTGACACCTTAATCCTGAAATTATAAAAAGAAAGAGAGGACAAGATAAATGGGAAAGGTTAGTATTGTATATTGGAGCGGAACAGGCAACACGGAGGCTATGGCAGACGCAATGGCAGAGGGAGCGAAGGATGCGGGCGCAGAGGTTGAGCTTCTGACAGTTGACAAGGCAGAGGCTGCGGCTCTTTCGGAGGCTAAGGCTTTTGCACTCGGCTGTCCTGCGATGGGAGCAGAGGAGCTTGAGGAGGGCGAGATGGAGCCTTTCATGGCGGAGCTTGACAGCCGGATTGAAGGTAAGACGATTGCACTTTTCGGTTCCTATGACTGGGGCGATGGTGAGTGGATGCGCGACTGGGTAGAGCGAATGACAGCGGCAGGAGCTACAGTGGTAGGTGGCGAGGGTGTTATCTGTCAGGATGCACCGGACGATGATGCAAAGACAGCCTGCGGGGAGCTTGGAAAGAAGCTCGCAGCGGTATAAGCAAATTAGACTATAGCGTGGCCGCGACAACATGAATGGCCACGAAAAATATATTTTATCTCCGCAAAGTATAAACTTTGCTCCTAGTGTAAATCTGGGCCGGCGAACTTCCCATTCGCCGGCCCGCTCTCTTTTTAATGACATTTGGGCTATTGCATTGGATGGAGCTATTATTATATAATATATATGTCATAGGTTATAAATATAAGAGTATTAGGGAGGAGGAAGAAAATAATACCTATAACCTTTCTGCCTGGGAGAACAGAAAGGAGAATATAATGGCTGACAAAAAAGCAATTATAGATGAAACGCAATTTGAAGCTCAGTATGATGCAGAAGCGAAATTGCTATTAGCACAGAAACCATTTCTAGCAAATATTTTAGTGCGTACAGTAAAGGATTATATGGGATTAAATCCATGTGATGTTGAGAAACTTATAGAGGGAGATCCTTATATAAGCACAATACCGGTCGAGCCGGGATTTACAAATTCAGTGCAGATTAAGGGGATGAATTCTGAAAATAAAGTTCGAAATGAAGGGGTTGCATATTTTGATATCTTATTTTATGTGCGTACATCAGATGGATTATCAAAGGTAATAATCAATATTGAGGCACAAAAGTCTGAGCCGATAGATTATGACGTTGAGATGAGAGGTCTGTATTATGCGATTAGAGAGGTTTCATCGCAGTTGGACAGAGAGTTTGATTCTCAGAACTATAATGATATCAAGAAGGTATATTCAATTTGGATTTGTATGAATGAAAAGGATAATATGCTGGAGAAGATATATCTAACAAAGAATGATATTATAGGAATATCACGATGGAAAGATATGTATGAGATTGTTAATGTTGTGATTATTAGACTGGCTAAAACATTGGACTTGCAAACAGAGCATGAACTTCATAGGTTTCTGGGTGCTTTATTTCTGCCGGAACTAAGTGCTGAGGAAAAAAATGATATGCTGGAGAATGAGTTCAATATTAAAATGGAAAGTGATAGAAAGGAGTTGTTGAAATCTATGTGTAATCTAAGTCAAGGAATTAAAGAACAAGGAATAGAACAAGGAATTGAACAAGGACGTAGAGAAGAGCGAATTTCTACACTGGTGACCTTCTTCAAAAATGATGGTACTGTAGCTGCAGCAAAACAAATGCTTAATTCGTCAGATGAGGACATTAAGATTGCCAAGGAACGTCTTTCGATGATTGAAGAGTAAAGATACAAGAAAACACCTCTATTGCAGTGCAATGGAGGTGTTTTTTTGCTATTGCCTAATCAGAAAGAATGTAATAAAAAATTCGCAGATTATTACAATCTGCGAAAATCACCTCTGTTAAAAACACTAGATATATAATAAAACTTTAGTCATTTTATGTCAACTGCTGTATCTTTTTTTGTATCTTTTTACATTTTTAAGGGAATATTGGGATGTATTTTATATATTTTTTATTTTTAGATGGTCAAAATTGTGGTCAGAAATAAATTAAATTATATTGACATTATATATCCGATTTGGGTATAATAACAAAAAAAGTAACCAAATTGGATATATTTTTTATGGGAGGTTTGTTATTATGAACATTAAGGAAATACGAAATACTACCGGCCTTTCGCAACGTAGTTTTTCAAAGATGTTCAATATACCAATAAGTACATTGCAGAAATGGGAGCAGGGAGAAAGTTCGCCTACTCCTTATATTATAAAATTAATTGCCAACCAGTTACCGATAGATAATGATAATATGTGTAAAATTGAAGATAATAACGGTAAGATTTATTATTATAACAGAGACGCTGAGTATTTAATTGATTCAATAGGTACAAAAATCAAGATAGGTGAAGATCTTGATGGTGTTAAGGAAAAAAATCTTTCATTATATGTGGCTGATTTGTTTGAATCCTATTATGAAATAGTTGATAAATTTAATCGTGACTGTAGACTTGATAAAACAGAAGATATTATATGGAGTTAATATTCTTCTTCCTATAAAGTATATATACATATACACTTTAAGGAGGAAACAGACATGTCAAGAAGAGGAACCAACATCAGAAAGAGAGCCGACGGACGCTGGGAGGGCCGCTACTACATAGCAGACAAAGCCGGCAGTAAAAAGTGCAAATCGGTATACGGTCACAGCTATAAGGAAGTAACAGAAAGGCTGCTCACAGCAAAAGCTGCTTCACTTAATCAAACTGCAGCCGCAAAGAAGTCCGTTATCACCATAAAAGAAGTCGCTGAAAAATGGCTCGAAAGCATAGCAACAAGCCGGAAGCTCTCCACCATTCAAAAGTATTCTGCTATATACAACAAATATATCAAACCGAACTGGGGCGAAAGCATCGTAGATGAGTTAAATCAGAATGAAATACTCAAGGAATTGCCTGAGACAGCCGGTGAGAGCGTTACAAAGAGTATATTTTGTATATTCAATTCAATCCTTGCATATGGAGCTGCCACATATGGCACCGGAGAAATTCATCTGTCGTACAGGGCAAAGCGTTCATCAGTCACATCCTTAAACAACATAAATACAATCAATACAACAGACCAGCAAAAGCTAACCGAGTATCTTCTTACCGAGCTTGATATCTATAAGCTCGGTATTTTATTGTGCCTTTTTATGGGGCTGCGTTTAGGGGAAATATGTGCCCTGAAATGGGAAGATATCGACATGACCGGTCGCACGCTGCATGTCAATCGCACAGTGCAGAGACTTCCGATAGACACAGTATACACATCCGGTTCGTCACAAAACAGCAACACATCTACAAGAAAGACCTCTTTATATATAGATTCACCAAAGACTTCAAATTCACTTCGAGAAATTCCTATCCCAGACTTTATTTATGACAAACTTTCAGATTATTATAACACCTCAATAAAAAGTGACTCTTATTTTCTAAAGAAAAATCAGCCTATGGATCCCCGCACTTATCAGAATAAATTTCATATCTATATAAGAGAAGCAGGTATCAGGAATACTCACTTTCATGCACTGCGCCACACCTTTGCCACGAACTGTATCAGTAGCGGTGCAGACGCTAAGAGTGTGAGTGAGATTCTTGGACATTCAAATGTAAATATTACATTGAACCGGTATGTGCACCCAAACCTGGAAACGAAGCGCTCCGCAATCAATTCTATAGCTGTCCCATAAGTGGTCAGATGAATGGTCAAATTTATATAAAATGCTTATTTTATACGTTAGGGAGGTTGGATTTCGCAGATTGTAATAATCTGCGAAATCCAACCTCCCTTTTAATGTAGTGTTTCACCCGGAGGCAGCAAATGAGCATACATCTTTACAAACACAACGAAGATGCATACAGAGCAGTCGAAACCATGCTGGAGGAAAAGCAGATGGCAGCCGTCATCCATCCGACAGGCACGGGCAAGTCGATGATAGCCTTTAAGCTCGTGGAGCAACATCCACACAAGCACTTTCTATGGCTATCGCCAAGTGAGTACATCTACAAGACACAGCTTGAGAACATAGACACACAGTTCTCAAACATAGAATACATGTCGTACAGCAGGCTCATGAAGCATGAGGACAGCATAGACACCCTGCGCCCTGACTACATCATACTCGATGAGTTCCACCGCTGTGGAGCCGCAGAGTGGGGCAAGAGTGTGAAGAAGCTTATGGAAGCATATCCGAACGCAAAGCGCCTGGGACTCTCAGCGACAAACATACGCTATCTGGACAACCAGCGCAATATGGCAGAGGAGCTCTTTGAGGGCAACATAGCCTCAGAGATGACACTCGGGGAAGCAATCGTGAGGAAAATACTTCCGGAGCCTAAATATGTCATAGCCATGTATTCATACAAGAAAGAGCTCGAACAACTGAAAAAACGAATCGAGGGCTTATCAAACCAGGGACTTGTATCAGAAAATGAAAAGCTCCTAGAACAGCTAAAGCGTGCACTCGAGCAGGCAGACGGTCTCACAGAGGTCTTTGCCAGACAGATGACAAAGCCTGATGGCAAATACATAGTATTCTGCTCGGGCAGAGAGCACATGGATGAGATGAAGGAGCAGGCAGGCAGGCGATTGGTTTAGTAAGGTGGACAAAAAGCCACACATATACACAGCATATTACAACGAAGCATCGACCAGCAAAGCGTTTGCCGAATTCAAAAAGGACACAGGAAGCCACTTAAAGCTCCTCTACTGCATAGACATGCTAAACGAGGGCATACATGTGGACGACGTGGACGGAGTAATACTGCTTCGCCCTACGGTATCACCAATCATCTATCTACAGCAGATAGGCAGAGCACTGTCAGCAGGAAGCAAAACCCAGCCAGTTATATTTGACCTGGTCAACAACTTCGACAGCCTCTACTGTATAGACTGCCTGAAAAACGAGATGCAGGAAGCATTTTTGCTGTATCCTGACACTCATTCGAAAAGAGAGCATTTTGACGACAGATTCCGCATCATAGATGAGACCAAGGACAGCAGGGAAATATTCATGCGCCTGCAGGAGAATCTGGGAAGTGCCTGGGACACATACTATGAGGCTGCAAAGCAATGGTATGAGGAAAATGGAAATCTGAAGATACCAAAGAACTATGTCACGGAGTCAGGCCTCACACTGGGAGCATGGATAAACACCCAGAGGCGTGTGAAGTCAGGCAATATATCCGGAAACCTCACCTGGGAAAAGATACAAAAGCTAAACGACATAGGCATGATATGGGATGTCACGGACTCAAGCTGGCAGGAGGTGCTTGAAGAACTTAAAAGCTACCGCAATACCTACGGCAATCTGGACATCAAAGCCAAATACGTATCACCTACAGGTTTCAGGCTCGGCTCATGGATCAACAACATGCGTTTCAAGGTGAAAAAGTATGGCATAGAGCAGGCACTCACCGATGAGCAGAGAAAAGCCCTCGAGGAGCTTGGCATGATATGGGACCACAACAAGCAGAAGTGGGAAGAGTACTTCAGTGCAGCCAAAACCTACTACAAGGAGCATGGAAACCTCGAAGTACCTGCAAAGTACGTCACAGCAGACGGCATACCGCTTGGACGGTGGCTGTCAAACCAGACCAATAGCCACTCAATGACAGACGAGCAGCTACAGCGCTTGCAGAGTATAGGCTACAGGTTAGAAAGCAAGACCACTATACAGTGGAACAGGAAGTTTGAGCTGGCTAAAACATATTACGAGAAAAACGGCAATCTGGACGTACCGGTATCGTACTCCACAGATGATGGAGTGAAGCTTGGACGCTGGATATCAAATATCAGATGCAAAAGAAAGAACCCGAACGCCAGCGGCATGGTGCTCGACACAGAGCGCATAGCAAGGCTCGACAGTATAGGGATGAACTGGAAATAGGGTAATCAGGAAATACAGGGAGACACAGAAAAAATGTACAGGAAGAAAGGAAGAGGCTGGACCAAACATATAGACTTTATGCTTTTAGATGTCCTATGCATGCAGATAGCATTCATAGTTTCATACCTATGGCGCTTTGGACTTGGCAATCCATACACAGATAAGGACTACAGGATATTGGCAGTAGCATTTCTACTCATAGATTTCTTCGTGGAAATAGTATCTGATGCTTTCAAAAATGTATTGAAGCGTGGCTATCTCGATGAGCTTATAGCTACATGTAAGCATGTGGTGCTTGTAGAAATAATAACAACCTTCTTCCTGTTTACCACACAGATGGGAGAGATATATTCGCGTATGTCTTACTACATCATGATTCCAATATATATTCTCGTGTCGTACATAGGCAGAGTGATGTTAAAGAAAATAATCAAAAAAAGAAGCTTTGCTTCATCGAAAAAATCACTCTTTGTCATAGCACCGGAAAAGCTCCTCGAGGAGACACTCCATGGACTAACGGAAAAAGGCTTTGGATACACACAGATTGTAGCAGCGGCAACAGATGCCGACCTGAAGGGCAAAACAATATGCGAAATACCAATCGTTGCAAATCACGACGGGATAGTGGACTACGCCTGTGAGGAATGGGTGGATGAGGTGCTTATACCACCGTGCGCAGAAAGCGAATATCCCTATGAAATGGCAGACATATTCCTTGAGATGGGCATAGCTGTTCACAGGGGCATCACCAAAAACAAAGTCATGGCAGGCAGCTTTAATCAGATAGAAAAAATCGGTGACTACACAGTCATTACCGCCAGCATGAACTATGCGAGCACCACACAGCTTCTTGCAAAAAGAGGCATGGACATACTCGGAGGGCTGGTCGGATGCATCATCACCTTGATAGTGACGATATTTGTGGGACCGGCAATCTATATTGCATCGCCGGGACCGATTTTCTTCGCACAGGAGCGAATCGGCAGAAACGGCAGAAAGTTCAAGATGTACAAATTCAGAAGCATGTACATGGACGCCGAGGAACGAAAGAAGGAGCTCATGGCACAAAACAAGGTGAGCGATGGAATGATGTTCAAGATGGACTTTGACCCGAGAATCATAGGTAATAAGATACTGCCGGATGGAACAAAGAAAACCGGCATAGGACAGTTTATCAGGAAGACATCAATCGATGAGCTGCCGCAGTTTTGGAACATCCTCAAAGGAGATATGAGTCTGGTGGGAACACGACCACCGACACTCGATGAGTGGGAGAAGTATGAACCACACCACAGAGCCAGAATGTCATTCAGGCCGGGACTGACCGGGCTGTGGCAGGTGAGTGGCAGGAGTAATATCACGGATTTTGAGGAAGTGGTGAAGCTGGATACTCAGTATATTGGAGAGTGGAGTGTGAAGGGGGATATTAAGATTATTTGGCAGACTGCTGTAGGAGTATTAAGAAATGATGGAGCAATGTAAGGAAAAGCTTAGTATTGCAATGTTTGGACAAAAAAGGATTCCTTCAAGAGAAGGCGGAGTTGAGATAGTTGTTGAGGAGCTTTGCACAAGGATGGTTGCCCAAGGGCATAATGTGACTTGCTACAACAGAGGTGGTCATCATGTAAGTGGTTCAGAGTATGATTCAAAACGACTTAAAGAATATAAAGGAATAAAGCTTAAGACCGTTCCAACAATAGAAAAGAAAGGTCTTGCGGCTGTTTCGTCTTCATTTTTTGCAGCATTATGTTGTGCTTTTGGCAAGTATGACATTGTTCATATTCATGCAGAGGGACCGGCATTTTTTGCTTGGCTACCAAAAATGTTTGGTAAAAAAGTAATTGTTACAATACATGGATTGGACTGGCAACGTGAAAAATGGAAAAGTGGATTTGGTTCAAAGTTCATTCATCAGGGAGAAAAGAATGCCGTAAAGTATGCTGATGAAATTATTGTACTTAGTAAGGGAGTACAGGATTATTTTGAAAAAACATATGGCAGAAAAACTGTATTTATTCCCAATGGTGTAAGTAATCATATAGAAAGAGAACCGCAGATTATAAAAAACAAATTCGGATTAGGTAAAGATGAATATATTTTGTTCCTTGGACGATTAGTTCCGGAAAAAGGAATCAAATATTTAATAGAAGCATTTAAACAGGTTAATACAGAAAAAAAATTGGTTATTGCTGGTGGCAGTTCGGATACAAGTGAATTTGAAAATGAAATGAAAGAACTTGCTAAAGAAGATAAACGAATTTTATTTACTGGATTTGTTCAAGGGCAAGAGTTAGAAGAGTTGTATAGCAATGCATATGTGTATGTACTCCCATCTGACTTAGAAGGAATGCCGTTAAGCTTGTTAGAAGCAATGAGTTATGGAAATTGCTGTTTAGTGTCAGACATACCAGAGTGTGTTGATGTGGTTGAAGATAAAGCACTTATATTTCAAAAATCAGATATAAATAGTTTATATACAAAGCTCGTTGATATATGTTGTAACTCTTCAAAGGTGCAATCATTTAAACGTACAGCAGAACAATTTATATGTAATAAATATAGCTGGAATAAAATTGTAAAAGATACTTGTTGCTTATACAGATAAAAATAAAAAAGGTTGGAAATAAAATGTCAGAAAAGAAATTAAACGGAACAGTAATAGTAACTTATAGATGTAATGCTCGCTGTAGCATGTGCAATAGATATAAAGCACCTTCAAAACCGGATGAAGAAATCAGTATTGAGACTATAAAAAAACTTCCTAAGATGTATTTTACAAACATTACAGGAGGCGAACCTTTCATAAGAACTGATTTGAAAGATATTGTAAGAGAATTATATAAGAAAAGTGATCGAATAGTTATATCTACTAATGGATTTTTTACAGATCGAATTGTGGATTTAGCAAAAGAATTCCCGCAGATAGGAATACGAATTTCTATTGAGGGATTAGAAAAAACTAATAATGAAATCAGAGGTCTTGAAAACGGATTTCAAAGAGGATATAGCACTTTGAAAAAATTACGAGACATGGGAATGAAAGATGTTGGTTTTGGAATGACCGTTCAGGATAAGAATGCACCTGATTTAGTTCCTTTATATCAGTTATCTGATGAAATGGGAATGGAGTTTGCTACAGCCAGTTTACACAATAGTTTCTATTTTGTTGAGGCTAAAAATATTATAAATGACAGACCTATGGTTGCAAAGAATTTTGAGAACTTAGTTAATGAATTATTAAAAAGCAATAGCCCCAAAAAATGGTTTAGAGCATATTTTAATCATGGACTTATAAATTATATTTATGGTCAGAAGAGATTGTTACCATGTGATATGAGTTTTGACACTTTCTTTATTGATCCATATGGTGATGTTATGCCTTGTAATGGAACAAAAGACAAAGAGGTAATGGGAAACCTTAATAATCAAACTTGGGATGAATTATGGAACAGTAAAGAGGCCGAAGAGGTAAGAAAGAAAGTTCGTTGTTGTGATAGAGATTGTTGGATGATAGGTTCTGTTTCACCAGCAATGCATAAATATATTTGGAAACCTGGTTTATGGGTATTGAGGCATAAAATTAAAGCATTATTTAGTAAACACCCATATAGCATGTATGAAAATAAAATCGTAAGAGAATATAGAGATGGATTGGTGTCCAAAGAAGAGTTAGATAAATGTAGTACATGTGATATGAATTGTGTAATTAATAACGGATTAAGTGAAGAGTCAAAGGCACAATTAAAGAATAAGTCAGGTGAAGAAATTGTTGATGCTGATATTGCGGAGCAGATGAGGAATGTATAAAATGAAAAATTTAAAGTATGCTGCTATCATTGTTATATATAATAAAAATATTAAAGATTCTATAACATGTAGAAGTATAAAAGATATTAATGATTTTAATATAGAGGTAGTTATTGTAGATAACAGTGAAGTGGATTTTCATAATAATGAAGTTTGTAAGTCTTTAGGTTATACATACATTTCTATGAATGGAAATAAGGGGCTTTCAAAAGCATACAATGTGGGAATAGATAAAACGCAATCAGACATTATAATATTATTTGATGATGATACTTTTGTAAATAAAGATTATTTTTACGTTTTAAATAAGGCAGTTAATGATTATCCTGAGGTTGATATATTTGCGCCAATAGTATATGGACAAGACGGAGTAATCTACTCGCCAAATGAGTTCAATTTTCTCAGAAATCATTTTATAGATAACCCAAATCAACCTATTTCTCAAAATAAATTTAATGCTATTGCTAGTTGCCTTGCAATTAGAAGAAGAGTATTTGATAATTACTGTTTCGATGAAAGCTTATTTGTGGATCAAATTGATCAATATTTCTTTTGTGAACAAAGAAATTTGAATCGAAAGTTTTTAAAGTTAAATGTAGAAATACATCAAAATTTTTACCAAAGGGGAGAAAACTTAGATCCTGGTGCTGCTTGGAATAGAGTAAAACTTAGATTAGTTGATGTTATGCAACATGCTAAGTTAATGGGAGGGGTTAAATATAGAATTTTGGGTTTGATGAAGTGTTGTGGATTGTCATTGCAAATAGCCAAGAAAAGTAAATCAATTCAAGTATTGTTTAAAGGCATCTTTCTATCATTTAAGGTGTTTTTTAGAAAATAAGTTATTAATTATATGTATAAAAACTTGTAATGGAGGAAGAAATTGAAAATTCTATATTTTATGAATCATGTGGATCAGGGAGGCGCAGCTCTTGCATTATATGATTTGATTAAGGAATTAAAAGATAATTATGATGATATTGTTCCTATTGTTGTAACTGGTAAAAAAATGGATTAAATAAGATGCTTGAAGAGATTGGGGTTGAAAATTATTCTGCTCAATATAAGAATTTTATGAGTTCATATAAAAAGCCAGAGTGGATATATAGAGTGATGTTAAAGGTAAGGTATAAAATGGGGCAATATTGTGCTATAAAGAGACTTGAAAAAATTATCGATTTTTCAGAAATTGATATCATTCATTCAAACCTTAATAGAATTGATATTGGAGCAATATTAGCTCAAAAGTATAAAATACCTCATATATGGCATATACGAGAACATGGTGATGGAAGTGATTTTAAACTGACATCCGTAATGAGAAATCCAATAAGATATATGAATTCATTTAATTCATATACTATTATGATATCTAATTCTGTTGAAAAAGTGTGGGAATTAAAAGGATTAAATAATAAAAAAATGCGTTTGATTTATGATGGAGTTAGAACTGAGCTTTATAATATTGAGACTAAACAGGATAATAGAAATTTGAAAATGATTTTTATGGGAGGATATGACAAAAACAAGGGGCAGGAAGATTTAATAGATGCTCTTAAAACATTACCAGAAGACTTAAAACGTCTAATACAAATAGATTTTTTTGGCAATGGAAGTGAGAAATATATTAAATATTTGAAAAATAAAATTTATGAAAATGGCTTGGAAAAAGTTATGAAAATCAATTCGTATCAACATGATATATGGAAGCATATATCTGATTATGATATTGGACTTAATTGTTCACATGGAGAAGGCTTTGGAAGAGTTACGGTTGAGTATATGATGGCGGGGTTATGTCCAATAGCAAGTGATAGAGGGGCTACACCAGAAATCATAGAAAATGGGATTACGGGCATTATTTATGATTCATCAAGTAGTGAAGAGTTGAAAAATAGTATAATATGGGCACTCAATAATAGAAAGGCTATACGGAAAATGGGGATAGATGCATCTGAATTTGCAAAAAAGGAATTTTCTATGAGTAAACATGCCCGAGAAATACGAGAATTATATTATGAGGTGATTAAAGAAAATGGATAGACCTATGTTTTCTATAGTTGTACCTGTGTATAATGTTGAAAAATATTTGCATAAGTGTGTAAAAAGTATTCTTAGTCAATGCTATGAAAATTTTGAAGTAATATTAGTTGATGATGGATCAACAGATAGATGCTCAGAAATATGTGATGAATTTGCTTTGAATGATTCAAGGTGCAGAGTTATTCATCAGCCTAATAAAGGACTTTCAGGCGCTAGAAATTCTGGATTAAAGGAAGCAAATGGGATATATATACTTTTTATAGATAGTGATGATGAAATTGCACCAAATTTATTGAATTGCTTAGAGATAAATTTTAATAAGTATAATGTAGACATAATAGGTTTTAACGCTGTTGTAAACGATATAAAAGGACAATGTATATTATCAACTGGAAAAAATATTGGTATGGTAGAAGATGGAATTAAGATTGTCCAGAAAAGAATTCCAGTATCAACAGTTCCACTATATTGTTATAAAAATAAGTTTTTGAGGAAAACAAATATTATATTTAAGGACGGAATTTATTATGAGGATGTTCTTTTTACCGCACAAATTTTTATGATGAATCCTAAAGTGTTTTTTTTAGATGAAACATTTTATTACTATAATAAAAGAGAAGAATCTATAACAACATCAAAAATAAAAATGAAAAATTATTGTGACATAGTAAGTATATGTTGCGAATTATTAGATTATAAAGTTGTAGACGATATTGTTTTTAAGAACGCGTATAGAAATATTATAATGTCCTATATAATGTTGAGTGAAGAAATATATAGAGGAATGTCTATGGAGGATAGAAAAAAAGGTAAAATAAATAGACAAATATTAATGAATAATGTCAAGCAAAGAAAATCAAGAGTAGGATCACTAAATTATTTTGTCGCAGAATTTCCGAGTCTTTTTTATGTTGTGAGAGAAATTAGGAGAAAAATTAGATGACAAATACGAGAATTGATTTTAAATTAAACGGAAGAAATCTTAGAACTGATTTAATTAATATTACCATTTTGTTGTCTTTTTTGACGGTATGTTTAATACAGACATTTCAATTTTCTTCAATTTTATATTTTTTGATAGACATACCTATACTTATAATGATAGCTTTAAATTTAAAAAAATTTATGAATGTTTTATTGAATAGACAGGTTATAGTAATTACAGTATTATTATTCTTGGCATTTGTTTTTTCATTAATTAGTTGTTTTATTAATAACGTTCCATTTGGTAACTTTATTTATGGTTGTTATAAGTATTTTAGATATTTTGTATTTTTCTATTGTGTTTTTGCATTTACGAATGAACGAAGCGAAAAGCAGGTATATAAAATATTTGTTTCTATATATTGGATTAATATGGTACTAACATTGATTGAATATTTTCTGTTGGGAATAATTCAAGACTTGCTAGGAGGGGTATTTGGATTAGAGAGAGGTGTTAACCAATATACTAACTTATTTTTTGTTATTATTAGTGTATATTGTATTGAAAAAATAGTACATCATGATTCAAATAAAAAAGAGTATAGAATTATTTTAATCATGATAGCTGGAATGCTTGCAGTATCTGCTTTGGCTGAGATAAAATATTATTTTGCAGAGTTTTTAATATTATTTATGATAGCGTATTTTTGTATGCCAAAGAAACCTAAAGCGTTAATAGGAATATTAATAGCTATAGTTTGTATAGTTGTTTTCTATAATATTTTAATTAGAAATTTCCCGGAATTTAAGGGGTTAGTTAGCGATTTGAAAAATGGGGGATTATATAGGCTATGGGATTTACAAAGACACTATAGTACAGATTATGATATGGGAAGAGGGGTAATCTTCAGCTATTCAAATAAGTATTTGATTCCTAAAAAAATCAATCAATGGATTGGTCTTGGGATAGGGAGTGTGTCTTCGTCAAGCATGGTTGATAATCAATTTTGGGTTCAAAATCAATCCACACATTATGATCAATTCTATACTTCATATCTATATATTGAGCAGGGAATTGTTGGGTTTATAATATATTGTTTAATATTTATATATATGTTATTGATTGGAATAAAAGCTATAATGTGCACTAGTACACGTAAATATGGAACGATGCTTATTATGTCAGTAGTGGGATTCATAATGATTTTTGTGTATAACATGGCATTATATTCACAATTAGCATTTATTGCATTTTGGATGTTGGCGATATTGATAAAAAAATGTGGGAAATCTTCATAGAAGGAGGGGCATGTTTATGTGGGGCATTGAAGTGACGTGCAGAAAGTGCAATCGAATATTTGTGATCCTGCAGTTGGAGCGGGAACTATATTCTGTACGGAGACGTCCACTTTCGGAGTACTGTCCGATTTGCCTACGTTTGTGCCGAGTGGAGAAGGAAATGGAACGAAAGCAGCGGGAGTATGCACAGTGGCAGATTAGGAAAGCCGAGGACGCGAAACGGTATGACGAGATGTTGGAGCACCTGCGTGATCGGAATATCCGAGTGCTGTCGCTTGAGGAGTTGGCAGATGTTGTGTGTGAGACGCAGGATGACGCTATAAACACCGCCCCACAGGTGCAGACGCTCTATGTCATCGGCAATGGCTTCGATAGAAGAAACATTGACTTACGTAAAGCGAGTAGGATCATATATGTGACACATGGTTCTGTTATTGTTGTCGTGGAACATCTGATTCGACGATTTGCAGGGGAATCATCGTTGCTTGTGTTTGTGATTATGGTGATGATATGTGGAGTAATCTATGCAATTATACTTAAACATGAGAAATTGAAGAACTTCAGATGGTTAAGGTACACATATTGATAGAGAGATAATTGTACCATGGAATAGACTTGGAAAAGGAAAGGAAATAAATCGATGATACCAAAAATAATTCATTACTGTTGGTTCGGTGGCAATCCGCTACCAGAAAGTGCAAAAAAGTGCATTGATTCTTGGAAAAAGTATTGCCCAAATTACGAGATTCGAGAATGGAACGAGACAAATTATGACCTAAGTAGCAATCACTATATGGAAGAAGCGTATTCACGCAAAATTTGGGGATTTGTACCAGATTATGCGAGACTCGACATCGTATATCAGCATGGTGGAATCTATATGGATGTTGATGTAGAAGTAGTTCGCAGTATGGATGAGTTGCTTAATAATGCGTTCTATATGGGCATAGAAAAAAGTGCCAGTGGCAGCATTAGTGTGAACCCTGGTTTAGGATTCGGCGCTGAAAAGCACGATCCTGGAATATATAAATTGATGCATGAAATATACGATAATCTTTCTTTCATAAATCAAGATGGAACTGTCAATAAAACACCTAGCCCTATTATGAACACTGAGTATTTAGAAACACTAGGGTTTAAGAGAGAGGACAGGGAACAAACAGTTGAAGGAATACACATATATCCGTCTGAATGCTTTTGTCCCAAGAATTTTGAAACGGCAGAGATCCACTGTACTGACAAGACTTACTCAATACACCACTTTGATGCATCATGGTATACTTCTCACGAAAAGAAATGGCATGTGATGCGACAAAAATTGGCACAGAAGATAGGCTTTGAAAAAAGTAATTTTGTTTTCGAGTTACTTCCAATTCGCCTTGTAGGAAGAATCTACAAGTCTGGATGGAAGGAAGCTTGGAAAAGAGCAAAGAAGCATTTCTAATGTATGCTATCACGCAGAATATAATTTCAATCTACGAGGCTGAGGAATGTGCGTGCTACAGTATACGAGGAGAAAGGTAGCTCTTAGATTTAATATTAGGTTATATCTAAATTTGAAAGATTAGGAATAAGAATACATTTAGTTTTACAGTGGATAAAATATTTAAACGAAATGAAAGTATATAAATTATGGGAAGCTATAAATATTTATTAAAAAACATAGGATTACTTACACTTAGTAGTTTTACTACAAAATTATTATCATTTTTTTTAGTACCATTATATACTAATGTACTTACAACAACAGAATATGGTACATATGATTTGTTTAATACGACAATAAGCGTATTAATTCCAATATTAACATTTAATATTCAAGAAGCAACTTTAAGATTTGCGCTTGATAAGAAACAAAATAAAGAGGCTATTGTTTCAGTAAGTATAAAATATACAGTTATTAGCATTGTATTTGTAGCGGGTGGACTTGCTATAAATAGCCTGTTTCAGATTAATGACATTATTAGTAAGTTTAGTGTTGTTTTTTTGCTTATGTTTATTACCCAAGTAATATCTGGAATAGTTACTATGTATATTAGAGGAATAGATAAAATAGCGGATCTTTCATTTTCTAGTGTAATTGCATCTATTGTTACTATATCATGCAATATCTTATTTTTAGTTGTGTTTAAATGGGGACTCATTGGTTACTTTGTAGCTAATTTTATTGGTCCATTTATTCAATGTATCTATTTAATAGTTAAAAATAGGATTCTAAAATATTTTAGATGGCATAGTTATAAAATAGAAGAAAAAGAGATGCTTAATTATAGCAAGCCGTTAATTGCCAATAGTATTGCATGGTGGATAAATAATGTTTCTGATAGATATGTAATAGTATTCTTTTGTGGATTAGCTGAAAATGGTATATATTCAGTAGCCGGAAAAATACCGAGTATATTAAATGTTTTCCAAAGTATTTTTAATTCAGCTTGGACACTTTCAGCTGTAAAGGACTATGATCCAGAGGATAAGAGTGGTTTTTTTTCAAACACTTATAAGGCATATAATTGTATGATGACAATAGTTTGTTCTGGAATTATTTTATTTAATAAAGTGCTTGCACATTTTTTATATTCTAAGGATTTTTATATTGCATGGAAATATGTCCCGTGGCTTACTATTGCTATATTATTTGGAGCTTTATCAGGGTATATTGGAGGCTTTTTTTCTGCGGTAAAGGATTCTAAAATCTTTGCAATTTCTACTATTGTGGGTGCTATTATCAATGTAATATTAAATCTTGTCTTTACGCCTATTTATGGTGCAATGGGAGCTGCTGTTGCAACTGCAGTATGTTATTTTGTTGTTTGGATTTATAGACTAATTCAATCAAAAAAATATATTAAACTTAGAATCAATATAATAAGAGATTTGCTTTCATATATTTTACTTGTTGTAATGTCAATAATAATTATATATGGTAATGAAATAAAAATGTACATATATAGTGGAAGTCTATTTCTTTTGATAATAATATTTTATGCTAGAGATATTAAATCTTGTATGTATAGGATTCTTAAAAGATAGGCTTATGATTATTTTGTGGAGGTTTAAGAGGAACAACGATGATTAATAAAATAAAAAAACATGGGTTAGTTGGATCTGTGAGGATATTATATCAAAAAATATCAGATTGTTTTAATAAGATTTTTTTTAATATTTTTAAATTATTACCAATTAATGGTAATTTAATCTTATTAGAAAGCGAAGGAGACTTAACTGATAATGCATATGCTTTATATGATTATATGAATTCGATAGATTTGTTAAATAAATATAAAGTTGTTTGGCTTGTAGATAATGTTAAAGAAGCGAGAAAACGGCTTTTTAAAAATACTAAATGTGTTTTTAAATTTCCGAAAAATATATGCGTTCTAAGAGCATATTATTTAGCAACTTGCAGATGGTTTATATATGACCATTGTAATGTTTTTGCAGACCTACATAAGCGAGATAAACAGCTTATAACATATTTGTCTCATGGATGGGGCTATAAAGCTTCAAAGGGCTCGGGTTCTTCTAGATATTTGACTCATCCTGATAAATTGATTGCTACGGGCAAGTTGTCAGCTAAAGGATTGGCGGAATATTGGAATGAGCCAATAGATAATGTAGCTATATTAGGGTATCCTAGAATTGATTTTTTTTTTAAAGAAAACTTACAAGTGAGTGATTTGATATTAAATAAATTAGAGTACGACAGGTATAAAAAAATTATTTTTTGGATGCCCACATTTAGACAATCAAATTCTAAAGAAATATCGGAAGAATACATAGACAATCAAACAGGGCTGCCAATTTTTGAAACTTATGATTCGTTAAAAAAATTTTCAGAATATTTAAACAAAAACAATGTACTTTTGGTTTTTAAGCTCCATCATTTACAAGCGGATTTGGACGTTTTTCATAAAAAATTTGACAATATTTTAATTTTAAGAGATGAAGATTTATCATCTGATGGAGTACAGTTATATCAAGTTGTAAAATATGCTGACATAATTATTAGTGATTATTCTTCAATATCTATAGATGCAATGGTTCTTGATATCCCTCTAATTTATACATTGGATGATTATAAAAAATATGATGAATCTAGAGGTTTGTTTCCACATAATGCAATTGATTATATGCCTGGATATCATATTTATGATGATGGAGAACTTATGGGAGCAGTTTCAGAAATTTTAGAGGGAAAAGATAAATATTCAGAGGAGAGAAATAATATGCGCAAGTTGTATCATAAATTTGATGATGGCGATTCTTCAAAACGAGTTGTGGATTTATTAAAAATAAAATAGAGTACTAATGAAGTGGAAGCATAAATATGATAAAACATTAGATCTAAGAGTAAGACTTATAGGGTTGAAAAAGGAAAATCATACTTCAAAATAAAAATATTTCAACCCGGAACGTTCAATAAAAGGAATTCAGTTATATAAAAAGATTTTAGGACATGATGATGAAATAAAATATATTAAAAAAATATTGGATGAGCGCAAATAATTTTATATCTGTTATATGTGAAGTGTTGTTTCTTTTATATACTATGTCAATAATTACTGAGTATTATTTTAAGGTCAATATATTGCTTTAATGACAATGATATTTGCAATAGTGATATCATTTAATAAAATTTATGATATCTTTTGTTATAAATTCAATATTACTATTTATATTCAGCATGTTGATAAAAGAATTTATTATTACATATAAAAATAAAAGCTAATCTGAAACAAGTATGTGATGGAGAAAACGTAATGAAAATTATTGATTTTAATACTGTAAAAAAAATATGTAGCCAGTTAAATTCGGATGATTATTTAGATTGGATTGAATTTGCATTACAAAATAAAAAAGATTTTGTGATGCCACCAAAATCAAGAATTAGTCAGGAAAATGGTGATTATTATGCTATTATGCCGTGTATGTATGAAAAAGAAAATATTGCGATGACTAAAATGATAGGAAGGCATTTGTTGAAAGACAAAGAAGTTCGTTCAACCATGATGAGTGATATGTTGCTTTATGAAGCTGATACTGGAGTATTGAAAGCTTTAATTGATGGTGAATATATAACTACATTGAGAACTGGCTCAGCAGCAGCGCACGCAGCACTTATGTATGGTAAGGATGGGTTTACAACTATTGGTTTAATAGGTTTGGGGAATATTATGACTGTATGTATATCGTTATTAGTTAGTAGATTACAGGAACGGAAATTAGTTTTGAAACTTTATAAGCATAATGGTCAAGAGAATAGGCTAATAGATAGATTAAAGAGTTTTGATAACATTCAATTTGTTTTATGTGATACGTATGAAGAAACAATAAAAGGTTCAGAGGTTGTAATATCTGCTGTGACTAGAACTGTTGATAATTTTTGCTCTGATGAATGTTTTGATGAAGGGTGTACAGTCATTCCAATTATGACTTTGGGATTCCAAAATTGTGATCTCTTTTTTGACAAAGTATTCACAGATGAGATAGAACAAATTAAAGGGTTTAAGTATTTTGATGAATTTAAATCAATTGAGAATACTACGGATGTATTGCTTGGAAAAAAGAATGGAAGAGAAAATGATAAAGAGAGGATATTAGTTTATTATTATGGATTAGCAATTCATGATTTGTATTTTGCAACTAAAATTCTTAATAACTCAATGTCTATTGCAGATACACCATATAATTATTGTAAAGAAAAATTTTTTGTATAAGGAGGAAAAAATGCTTAATTTTACAGTTGGACCAGTACAAGCATCTACGGAAATTTGTTTAATGGGAAGTCAGCAAGTGCCATATTTTAGAACATCTGAATTTTCGGAAATGATGTTAGAAAGTGAAGGACTGATTAAAAAGTTTGCAAAAGCACCCAATGATTCTAAGGTTATATTTATTACAGGCTCTGGAACAGCTTCAATGGAAGCAACAATAATGAATACGCTTTCTAAAGATGACAGGGCATTAGTGGTTAATGGAGGTAGTTTTGGAAAACGGTTTGTAGAATTGTGTAGTATACATGAAATTCCATATTCTGAAATAAAACTTGAATTGGGAGAAACATTAACATCGGAGAAGCTTATGCCTTATGATGGCAAAAATTACACAACTTTTATTGTTAATTTACATGAAACATCCATTGGAATGTTATATGACATAAAGTTAATTAGTGATTTTTGTAAGAAGAATGACCTCTTTTTGATTGTAGATTCTATTAGTTCATTTTTAGCTGACCCTTTTGATATGGAAAAATTGGAAGTTGATGTTATGCTGACAGGTTCACAGAAAGCATTGGCCTGCCCACCAGGAGTTTCTATTATTGTTTTATCTTCAAAAGCTATAAAAAGAGTAAATGATAACAATGTAAGAAGTATGTATTTTAATTTAAAAGATGCTTTAAAAAATGCTGAGAGAGGACAAACTCCATTTACACCAGCTGTAGGAATATTGAAACAGATAAATTTGCGTTTAAACCAGATAGATAGAGATGGCGGTGTTGAAAAGGAAAATGAGAAAATAGCGGAGCAAGCATTGGATTTCAGAAATAAAATTAAAGATTTACCATTTGAAATTGTATCTAAAAGATTGTCTAATGCTGTTACACCATTAAAACCAATTACAGCATCTGCCTATGATATATTTCTTTGCCTTAAGGATGAATATAATATTTGGATTTGTCCAAATGGAGGAGTGTACAAGGATAGTATATTTAGAGTAGGTCATATAGGTAACTTGACTAAGGAGGACAATACTACATTAATAAATGCGTTTAAAGATATGGAAAAGCGTGGAATAATATAAGAAAAGGAAAATTCGGATATGGTAAAAGTTATTACATATGGAACATTCGATTTCTTGCATTTTGGACATATCAGATTATTAGAAAGAGCTAAACAATTAGGTGATTATTTAGTTGTGGGTATTACAGCGGATGATTTCGATAAGAACCGTGGAAAAATAAATGTTCATCAATCTTTAAGTGAGAGAATAGAGGCAGTTAGAAAATTGGGAATTGCTGATGAAATAATAGTAGAAGAATATGAAGGACAAAAGATAGATGATATTCGAAGATTGAATATAGATGTTTTCACTGTAGGATCGGATTGGAGAGGATATTTCGATTACCTTGAAGATTATTGTAAGGTTGTATATCTTGATCGAACTAAAGGAATATCTTCTACGGAGATACGTCAAGAAAAAAGATCCATTTCGTTAGGGTTAGTAGGAAATTCAAAATACCTTAATAAAGTAATAAATGAAGCTGCATTTGTTAATGGTTTAAAGATTGTGGCAATTTGTACCGAGCTAAAAGACAAATTAGATCTCCGCGAAAATAATGATTATTATATTACAGATAACTATAATTATGTACTGGATAAGGTTGATGCAGTTTACATTCACTCTCATCCGGATATACATTATGAACAGGTAAAACAAGCATTAAAGAAAGGTGTTCATGTATTATGTGAATCACCAATTGCGTTAAATAAAAATCAATGTAAAGAATTGCTTACGATTGCTAATGATAATAATCTTATTTTAACTGAAGGGTTAAGAACTGCATATTCGACAGCTTATGAACGGCTGCTTTTATTAGTAAAAACCGGAAAGATAGGAAAAGTCGTTTCAATAGATGCTACATGTACAAGTTTAAAGAATTTTAATCCGAATGATAATAATGATTTAAAATACATATGGAATAGTATGACAGCATGGGCACCTACAGCATTGTTGCCAGTTTTTCAAATATTAGGGACAAAATATAGGGATTATAAAATTGTGTCACATATTTTAAATGATAAATTTAAATTTGACGATTTCTCACAAATTTCATTTGTGTACCCTGAGGCTGTAGCAAATGTAAAAGTTGGGATTGGTGTAAAATCTGAAGGTGAATTATTAATTTCTGGGACTAGAGGATATGTGTATGTTCCCTCGCCTTGGTGGAAGACTGATTATTTTGAACTTAGATATGAAAATCCTTTGAATAATAAAAGATATTTTTATCAATTGGATGGAGAAGGAATTAGATATGAACTGGTTACATTTTTAAGAGCAATTGAAGAAAATAAAAACTCGTTGGAAATTGAGAATAATGTTACTATGGAAATATCAGATATTATGAACTCATTTTATAATAAAATTAACTTGATTACTATTTAAAGATTTTTGTGATGTAATGCTCCGTGTCCTAACTAAAGGAAGCAGTTTATACGATTTTACTTGCGTAATGCTTTGTATTACTGCTGAGCTGATATGGTAATATTGATTACAAGCGAATATTTGTAATTGGTATCTATTTAGTTGCAATATTTCGAAATTT
>OGKR01001096.1_pt1 | contig 22400 bp, 16 predicted proteins | sample 1572431 | NCBI WGS metagenome assembly OGKR01 (sample SAMEA2582079, study PRJEB24529) | metagenome | biome: Human gut stool | place: China | collected 2011 | reverse complement strand
GGTCGTGCAGCAGGTTGCCGGAATCCTCGCTGACGCGCTGGTTTTCCAGCAGCTGACTGACCCATGCCAGACGCTCGTCCAGCTTATCGTGGCCCTCGAGGCCCTCTTTATACTTCCAGTGGGCGGCAACGCCGTACTCGGCCTGCTCGTCCATGGTGCGGGTGCGTATCTGCACCTCAAAGGGGATGCCCTCGTGGCCGATGACGGTGGTGTGGAGGCTCTGGTAGCCGTTGGGCTTGGGGGTGGAGATATAGTCCTTGAAGCGGTTGGGCAGCGGGTGGTACATATCGTGGATGAGGCCCAGGGTGCTGTAGCACTCAGCCAGGGTGTCCAGGATGATGCGCACCGCGTAGATGTCGTAAATTTCATCGAAGGACTTGTTCTGCATGATGGTCTTGCGGTAGATGCCGTAGATGCTCTTGACTCTCCGCTTGATGGTCGCGCCCTCGATGCCGCTCTCCTCGAGGCGGCTCTTGATGACGCCCGACACGCTGGCCAGAAACTCGTCGCCCGCGCGCTCGCTGAGCATCTTGTTGATCTCCTCGTAGCCCACGGGGTCGAGGTAGTGGAGGCTGCGGTCTTCCAGCTCCTCCTTGACGTTCAGGATGCCCAGACGGTTGGCGATGGGGGCGTAGACCTCCATGGTCTCCCGGGCCTTGTCGCGGCGCTTCTGCTCCGGCCATGCGTCGCCGGTGCGCATATTGTGCAGGCGGTCGCAGAGCTTGATGATCATGACGCGGACGTCACGGCTCATGGCCAGCAGCATCTTGCGCAGGTTCTCGGCCTGCAGCTCTTCGATATTGGAAAATTGGATCTTGGTCAGCTTGGTGACACCGTCCACCAGCGCAGCCACCTCTTCGCCGAAAGCGGCGGTCAGGTCGGCCAGAGTGGTGGGGGTGTCCTCCACCACATCGTGGAGCAGGGCGGCGGCGATGCTCTCGCTGTCCATGCCGAGGTCCAGCACGAGGCGGGCCACGGCCAGCGGGTGGCAGATATAGGGCTCACCGCTGCGGCGGCAGACCCCTTTGTGGGCGTCGTTGGCCATATTGTAGGCTTTTTCGATCATGGCCATGTTGTAGGCCTTGCCGCTGGCCTTGATGGCCTCCACCAGCTTCTCCCAGGTCACGATCTCGGGCCGCACCTCCGAGGGAAGGGTCCCCTCAGGGGCGTTGGCCGGCAGGGCCGTTGCGGCCACGGTAGCCATCTCCGTCACCGGCATAGGCTGATGGAGATGGGTCTTTGCAGAATAGCTGTCCTCTTTCGCCGCAGCCGGTGCTGCGGGCGAGGGGGTGACAGGTTTCTTTCCCTCAGGCATCTTTATCGTTCCTCCAGACATTTCAGGATGGGCGCATCGGCAAGGTTCTTCTTGCCGGTGGCAGGCACGAGTTCCCAGAACTTTGCCCCGCCCCGGTCAGCCGCTGTGATGAGGCCGACCTGTTCCAGCGCGGAGATGGCCACCAGCGTCCGGCCGGTGTTCTCCTCGCCGAGTTTTGCAAACAGGGGCTGCAGGTCTTCGGCGTGCCAGCGCCGCGCCTGCAGCTCCCGATAAACGGTGATGATATGGCTGCGCTCCGGGGCGATGCTCTCCTTCTGCTCCGGCGTCAGGGGCGTACCCCGGCGCAGCGCCTGCACCAGCGCGGCCTGCTCTGCAGCTGTGTTGCCGAGGCCCGCCGGGTGCAGCTCGATGATGCGGCCCGACAGCTGTGCGCCACGGGGCGAATCGTAGACCGAAAGGCTGATGGCTGCGTCCACGACGTCGCCCGTCGAGTAAGGCACCTGTTCCGGGTGCATCCCGAACCAGACGGCATAGATGCTGGAACCGCCCTGCCGCAGACGCAGGCGGCAGTGCTTGCCCTCCGAGACGGCGTAGACGCCCTCCACGACAGCCCTTTCCAGCACGAAGACCGGGCTGGGGTTGTCGGCACCGTAGGGTGCCAGCTGGTCGAGGCGGCGGACGCTCTCCACCGTCAGGCGGTCGAGGTGGACGGACAGATCGCATTCCAGCGGCGGGGTGCGCAGCACGGGACACTCCCGGGCCGCCCAGTCGTTGAGCCGCTGGCGGAGCGTCTGCAGATCCTCTTCCCGCACCGAGAGGCCCGCTGCCATGGCGTGGCCGCCGAAGCGAAGCAGGATGTCGGCGCAGGAGGCGATGCACTCGTGCAGGTTGAAGCCCTGCACGCTGCGGCCACTGCCCTTGCCCTCGCCGTGCTCATCCACCGACACCACGATGACCGGGCGTCCGGTCTTTTCCACAAGGCGGGAGGCCACGATGCCGATGACGCCGGGGTGCCAGTCTCTGCCCCAGAGCAGGATGACCCGGTCTTCGAGGCGTTCCGGCTCAGCGTCCAGCAGTTCCTGCGCGGCTTTGACGATCTCCATCTCCGTCTCCTGCCGCTGGATGTTGATGTCGCTCAGCTTATGCGCCAGTTCGACCGCCCGGTCTTCGTCCTCACAGAGCACCAGCTGCAAAGCGGTGACAGCACTGTCCATCCGGCCCGCCGCATTGATGCGGGGCGCGATGGCGTAGCTGATGTTCTCTGCCGTCACCGGCTTGCCTGCAAGGCCCACTTCTTCCAAAAGGGCGCAGAAGCCGGGTCTGTCCGTATTTTGCAGCTGGCGCAGACCTGCTTTGACGATGGTGCGGTTCTCCCCTGTCAGGGGCATGACGTCGGCCACGGTGCCAACAGCGGCGAGGTCGCCGCAGTATTCCAGCATCTCTTCCGGCGGGCAGCCATCCAGCGCGGCGCAGAGCTTGAAGGCCACGCCCGCGCCGCACAGGCCCTTGAAGGGGCTGTGGTCGTCGGCACGGCGGGGGTCCACGATGGCCACTGCCTGGGGCAGGGTGTCGTGGGGCAGATGGTGGTCTGTGATGATGAGGTCGATGCCGAGGCTGGCCGCGAATGCGGCTTCCTCTACGGCAGAGATGCCGTTGTCCACCGTGACGATGAGGCGGCAGCCCTTATCGTAGATCGACTGGATGGCGTTCTTCGAGAGGCCGTAGCCGTCGCCCTCCCGGCTGGGCAGCATACACTTGACGGCGGCGCCCATCCCTTTCAGGTGCTGATAGAGCAGGGCCGTGGCGGTCACACCGTCCACGTCGTAGTCGCCGAAGACGACGATCGTCTCCCCCTCGTCGATGGCCCGCAGGATGCGCTCACAGGCTTTGTCCATGTCGGTCAGGAGCATGGGGTCGCTCAGCTCTTCTTCGCCCGCCAGAAGGGTCAGCGCCTCGGCGGGGTCGGTGATGCCCCGGGCAGCGAGGATGCCGGCCAGCAGGCCGGCTTCTTTCTGCTGGGCCGCGAGGACAGAGCGGTACTTTTCCTCGCTCCACTCTTCGTCCATGTTCTGGTATTCCAGCTCTTCGGTGTTCTGCTGGGCGATGGCCGCTGTCAGCTCTTTCAGGGCGGCGCGGTCAACGGTCTTGGTGTTCCAGGCCCGGTAGGTCATCGCAATCCCTCCCCGGCCAGACCATCGTTCGCCAGCATTCCCTGCAGCGCAGCGATCTCGCTGGAAACGTCCAGTGCCACGTCCGACAAAAGCTTATCGTAGAGGTTATCATAAGCCTGATTCAGGGTGTGCAGGATGCCCGCAATATCCCGGCGGATGGCCTCCGCGTTCTCGCCCTGCTGGCTCTGCACGTCATTGTAGGTGTGCAGGAGCTTGAGGGTGGTGGGGATATAGTATTCCGCAAAGCGGCGGGCCTTGGGCAGGCTCTCGGGGTGGGCTTCCAGCCAGGCACAGATGGACTCGGTGGTCTTCTGCATATGCTGCAGCTCCTCCACAGCCCGCTCATCCTCCATGAGCTCCTGCTCCTTCTCGAGCACCTGCGCAAAGCGGCGGGTCGTCTCGAGGTTCAGGGGGACTTCTCCGGCCTGTTCCGGCGCTTTTTCCGGTTCGGGCTGGGGCTGATTTTCCTGTGCAGCGCGGTAGTCCTCTGCCGTCAGGTAGAGCTTGTCGTTTTTCTCGTCCAGCCAGGCACTGAGCCAGCCCTTGTGGATGAATTTCCGCAGCATCTTGAGAGCCTTGGTCTTCTTTTTATGCGTCAGGTCGGCCAGCATGGAGAGGGACAGGCCCTTGTGCCAGTCGAAGCCCTCGGCGGTATCGGCGTAGAGCTCCAGAGTCTTGGCAGCCTTCATACGGGACGCGCCCGCTGCGGTCAGCCAGCCGAACACAGCGGTCACAGCGGCAGAGCACCACCCCGTGGCCCGGGTAGCGCTCATAGCAAAATCACCGATGGCGCTGAGGGCATTGTCTGCAACTTCAACCACTGTTTCCGGATGCAGAGCGGCCACACTGTCGGAGGCAAACGCCCCCGCCGTGCCGAAGCAGGCGATGGCCGTGATGCCGAAGATGACGGCGAAGGTGATGCCGGTCGCCAGCATGGCGACGCCTGCGCCGTGGCGCTTTTTGGCGCTGGTGCGGATATTCTCGATGGCCGTCGGTTTCGGCTTCTTCGCAAAGAAATTGCGCGCCCAGCCCGGCATCCCGCTGGCGCTGGCGCTGCTTCTGGCCTCCTCGGCCCGCTTCTGGTACTCCTGTTTTCCGGCCTGAAAGACCCGGCCTGCCTCCGAGATGCCGTAACCGGCGGCGTTCACCGCAGCGCGGCCCACATCCCACACACGGTCGCCGATCTCCTCGCCCCGGCCCTCAAAGCCGTGTCGGAAGGAGTCGGACATGGTATCGCCCAGCTCGCGGAGCTGGCGTTCCAGCTCCTGTTGCACCTTACGGCCTTCGCTGTCCTTCGCCGTGCGGTCAAAATCGTCTTCACGATCAGTCATTCAACTTCTCACCCTTCTGCCGGGCTGTACCGGCTGATGATGGCGCGGGCCACCCGCAGGCCATCGACGGCGGCACTCATGATGCCGCCCGCATATCCGGCACCCTCGCCGCAGGGATACAATCCTGCCAGCTGGGCGCATTCAAAATTTTCTTCCCGTTTCAGCCGCACCGGGCTGCTGGTACGGGTCTCGAGGCCAGTCAGAATGGCCTCGGGGGCGGTGTAACCCGCAATTTTCCGCTCGTAAGCCCGCAGACCGGCCCGCAGGGTGTCGGCCAGTTCGGTCGGCAGCAGCGCGCCGAGGTCCGCAGCGACGACGCCCCGGTCATAGGTGGGCTGGACGCGGCCAATGTTCAGCCGGCCCCTGCCCTCCAAAAAGCTCTGGATGTTCTCCGCCGGGGCGGCATACTCTCCGCCGGGACGGCCTGCCGCATAGGCCCGGGCTTCCAGCTCCCGCTGGAAGGCGATGGCCTTCCGGGGGTCGTTGCCGAAGTCTTCACCGCCCACGCTGACCACCACAGCCGCGTTGGCATTCCTGCCGCTGCGGGCGTGGTAGCTCATGCCGTTGGTCACGACGCGGCCCTTTTCGCTGGCCGAAGCCACCACCTGGCCGCCCGGACACATACAGAACGTATAAACGCACCGTTTTTCAACGTGCTGCGAAAGCTGATATTCGCCGCGCGGCAGGGCCGGATGGCCCGCCGCCTCGTGGTAGAGGCTCTTTTCGATCTCCGATTGGAGATGCTCTGCCCGGAAGCCGACGCTGAAGGGCTTGCACTCCAGCACGAGGCCGCTGTCCATCAGCATCCCGAAGGTGTCGCGGGCCGAGTGGCCCACCGCGAACACCAGCGCCTCACAGGGGAAGGCACCGTCCGTGGTCTGGATGCCGACGAGCTGGCCGCCCCGCCGCTCGAAGCCGGTGAGGGCTGTGTTGAAGTGGACTTCGCCGCCCAGCGACTCGATCTCTTTTCGGATCGAAGTGATGACGCCCCGCAGCAGGTCGGTGCCGACATGGGGCTTCTGCTGCCAGGCGATCTCCTTGGGCGCGCCGTGCTCGAGGAACACTTCGGTCACGAAGCCGCAGAGCTCGTCGCCGATGCGGGTGGTGAGCTTGCCGTCCGAGAAGGTGCCGGCGCCGCCCTCGCCGAACTGGATGTTGGCGTTTTCGTCCAGCTCACCGGTGGCGGAGAAATGGTCCACGGCCTTGACACGCTCGTCCAGCGCAGGGCCGCGTTCCAGCACGATGGGCCGGTAGCCCTGACGGGCCAGCAGCAGCGCCGCAAAGAGGCCCGCCGGGCCGAGGCCGCAGACCACTGGCCGGTGCGTCAGCGGCAGAGTGCCGTTCTGCACCGAGAGATCGGTCTTGCCCCGGACGGTGACGCTGCGGGAAGCACCCGCACAGGCGGCCTCTTCCCCCTCCTCTTTCAGGGTCACGGCCACGGTGTACACCAGCTTGGGCTGGCCGTGGCGGGCGTCCACCGAGAGCCGGGCGATGCCCAGATGGCTCACCTTTCCCCGGGGGATGCGGGCGAGGCGGAGGGCTTTTTCGTAGGCCTGCGTCTCCCCGGCGGAGAGGGGCAGGCGAATATCATGGATCAGGATCATATACTCAGTTACTTTCTATCTTGCACTGCACCACATAGCTGCCCAGCGCAAAAATTTTGTCGTTGGCCGGCACATAGAGGCGGCAGGCGATGTTCTGCTGGCCGATGGCGACATAGAAGTCGTCGGCGTCGATCTCAATGACCACCTGTTCCGGATTCAATGCTTCCAGCGAACCGGCCGGGCCGCAGAGGGTGACGTTCATCAGCCGCTCCGTCTCCACGGTCAGGGTGTAGGTGGAGGGCAGGTTGATGACCCGCACACAGCTGGCGGGCAGGTTCATGGTCTTGGTTTCCAGACGGGAGCTGTCGAAGCTGACCGTGATGCTGGAGATGTTGTCCAGCAGGCGGATGCCGCTGGGCAGCTCGATGGGCATTTCGTACACCTTATCCAGTGCAAAGGTGGAAAGGTCGATGGTACCCACCGACAGGGTGGACAGACGGTCGATCTGGGACTCCGGGCCGGCCACATTGAGGGTCTTTTTGCTCAGGGAGTAGACCAGCACCGAGGGGTCAAAGTCGCGGGGCGCGTTGATAAAGCTGACTTCCACCGGCAGGGTGGCCAGCTTATACACCTGCAGCGTGACCTCGACGCTGTCCGTTTCCAGAGTAGTATACTCAAATTTCACCTCTCCGCCGCTGCGGGTGTAAAAACGCAGGCCGGTGTCCAGAGTGACGGGACTGGTCAGCTCGCCGCTGTATGTCACCTCGGCGGTGCAGGTCTCTACCTTGCTCAGCTCGGTGCTGGGTCCGGAGAGAGTCACCGTCTCCTTCGAGATGTCGGTGCCGTAGAGGATATAGCCGTCTGCTATCTTCAGGTAATTCGTCGTCACCTGGATGGGCAGGGTCTTTTCTTCCACCACATCGAACACCACGTCCACGGTGTTGTCGCCGTCGATGGAGACGGACACACCGGTGAGCAGGGTGCTCTGGCTCCGCACCTGAAGGCGCAGGCTCTTTTCGCCGCTGTCGCGGACGCTGGACCAGTCGGGGTAGACGACAAAGTCGTTGGCCGACAGGCTGCCGATGGTGTAGCCGTCGCCGGAAAGCTTCAGGTTGACCGTTTTTTCCTCTGCATTGACGATGCTCAGGCCCCGGGAAGTGTAGGCAGCCGAATCATAGCTGAAGTCCACCGGAACATTATAGATGGTGGTGGTGGTGCCGGGCTGCACGACGATGGTGACAGCCATCCACGCGATGACTGCACCCAGCAAAGAAAGCAGGAGCCGGATGCGGCGGTCGTTCAGCAGATTGCGCTTGGGGGGTACGGCAGGCTTGCCGTTGTTCTGCTCAGTGCTCATTGCTGCTCATCCTCCTCCTTGTTGTTCACCCAGTTCAGCAGGCGCTTGCCCCGGGCCTTCCAGCCCTCGGCAGCGCTCTTCTCGCTGGCGGTCTCCTTGGGTATCATCTCATCCACCAGCCGGGTGTAAAGGGTCTGACGGTCAAAGTGGCGCATGAGCACACCGTTTTTCGCCATCGAGATGATGCCCGTCTCCTCGCTGACCACGATGGCGATGGCGTCGGAGTTCTCGGCGATGCCGAGGCAGGCGCGGTGGCGGGTACCCATGTCCTTGCCCAGGTCCAGATTATTGGAAAGGGGCAGCACACAGCCTGCGGCCTTGATGCGGCCATTCTCGATGATGGCTGCGCCGTCGTGGAGGGGGGTACCCTCGTAGAAGATGGTACCCAGCACCTCGAGGTTGACTGCACTGTTCACAGGCGTGCCGGTGCGGACGATCTCAGAAAGGTTGGTGTTCCGTTCCAGCACGATGAGCGCGCCGGTCTTGGTCTCCGAAAAGCGCTCTGCCGCGTCGCAGATGGCGATGATGGCGCTGCGCCACGCGCCCTTGAGGCTGGTGTCGTTGTAGCGGTTTTTATTGAAGAAGCGATAGGCCCACTGGTCGGTCTGGCCCATCCGCTCCAGCGCACGCCGTATCTCGGGCTGGAACAGCACCACCAGCGTCAGCAGACCGACTTGCAGCAGCGAGTTGAGCAGCCAGGTGACGGTGCGCATATTCAGGATGTTGGCCACCAGATAGACCGCCAGCACGATGAGCGCGCCCTTGGCCAGCTGGCCGGCGCGGGTGCGGTTGACGATGCCCAGCAGCTGGTAGATGAGGAACGCGATGATGAGGATGTCCAGCAGGTCTACCAGCTTGAAGGTCTGGAAATTTGCTACGATAGAGTTCAGAGTCATGGGTCACATTCTCCCGTTCACACTGCTTCGATGAGGGCGACGGCGTGGGCTGCGATGCCCAGCCCCTCGCCGGTAAAGCCCAGATGTTCCTCGGTGGTGGCTTTGACGCTCACGGCGTCCACCGGCATCCCGAAAGCCTCGGCCAGCTTTGCCCGCATGGCCGGGATGTGGGGGGCCAGCTTCGGGCACTGGCAGAGGACGGTGGCGTCGATGTTCTCGATGCGCCAGCCGTGCCCGGTCATGATTTCTGCCACACGGCGGGCCAGCATGAGGCTGTCGGCCCCAGCGTACTCTTCCGCCGTATCGGGGAAGTGCTGGCCGATGTCGCCCAGCGCCGCTGCGCCCAGCACGGCGTCCATGACCGCGTGGGCCAGCACGTCGGCGTCCGAGTGGCCCAGCAGGCCCTTCTCATACGGCACTTCCACGCCGCCCAGGATGAGCTTGCGGCCCTCCACCAGACGGTGGACGTCGTAACCATGACCAATGCGCATTTTCTTTCCTCCGTTCCCGGCCCGGGGCAGGTCCTCCCGGGTGGTGATCTTGATGTTTGCGTAGTCGCCCTGTACCAGCTCCACCGAACGGCCCGTCAGCTCGAACAGGCTGCAATCATCGGTGACGAGGCGGGCGCTGGCCTCGTCCAGTTCATCCAGCGCCGCCAGATAGGCGGCCCGGTCGAAGCACTGGGGCGTCTGCACCGCATAAAGGGTGCTGCGGTCGGGGGTGTTCTCCACCATGCAGCCTTCCGGCACAGTCTTGCCGTCGCCGCCCTTCGCCTGCTTGATGGTGTCCTTCACCGGCACCGCCGGGGCGGCGGCACCGCAGCGGGCAGCGGCCGCTATCGTATCGGCGATAACGCTCTGGCTCACGAAGGGCCGGGCCGCGTCGTGGACGGCCACCAGTCTGCCGTGGGCTGCGGCCACGCCGCTGCGGGCGCTCTCGGCGCGGGTCGAGCCGCCCTTCACCAGCCGCACCGGCTTTTTGCAGCGGGCAGAAGCCCGCCGGGCATTCTCACCGGACGCGCCGGTCACGATCACCAGCTCGTCCACCTCCGGACACTCGTCAAAGGCCCGGACGCTCCGCTCCAGGACGGTCTCGCCGCCCAGATCGAAGCTCAGTTTATCAAATCCCATCCGGGTGGAAGAACCAGCCGCCACCAGGACTGCCGTCACACGATGTTCCAATTTCTTACACCTGCCCCATTTTATTCCTGCCCTGCGCCGCACTGCACAGAGCGTATTATTATTCATTGAATATTATAGCGTATCCACCCACAAACTGCAACAGCCCGCGCCCATCAAAAATGCCCCCGTGCAGCACTTTTGGCGCTGTACGGGGGCATAAATTTTTTATGAAATTTCTGCGTTATGCGAGGATGGGCTCGATGGCAGCGGCCAGAGCATCCTTCTGAGCCTGAGCCTCGGCCAGGTCTTTGCCCAGAGTGGTGAAGTAGGTCTTGATCTTCGGCTCAGTGCCGGAGGGACGGACGACCACGGTAGCGCCGTTGTCCAGAGTGTAGATGAGGACGTTTGCGGCGGGCAGGCCGGTCTCTTCGGGCTTCTTGTAGTCGGTGATCTTGACCACCTTGTGGCCGGCCAGCTCGGTGAGGGGCTCGTCACGCAGCTTCTGCATGATGGAGGCCATCTTCTCCATGCCGGTCAGGCCGGGGAACTCGAAGCTGTCCACCTTGTTCAGGTAGCGGCCGTACTGAGCGTAGATCTCTTCCAGACGCTGCTTGATGGAGGAACCGATGCTGCGGTAGTAAGCGGCCATCTCGCAGATGAGCATGGAGCCGATGACAGCGTCCTTATCGCGGACATAGGGGCCGGCCAGATAGCCGTAGCTCTCCTCGAAGCCGAAGATGAAGCGATCCACTTCACCGGCAGCTTCCAGATTTGCGATCTGGTCGCCGATCCACTTGAAGCCGGTCAGCACGCTGCGCATCTCCACGCCGTAGTGGGCGGCGATGGCATCAGCCAGCGGGGTGGAGACGATGGACTTGACGGCGACGGGATTTTTCGGCATGGTACCCTTCTCGATGCGGCCTGCGCAGATGTAATCCAGCAGCAGAGCGCCCATCTCGTTGCCGGAGACCAGCTCATAGCTGCCGTCCGGACACTTCATGGCGATACCCACACGGTCAGCGTCGGGGTCGGTGGCCAGCATCAGGTCGGCGCCGGTCTTGGTGGCGAGGTCGAGGCCCAGCTTCAGAGCCTCGAAGATCTCGGGGTTGGGGTAGGAGCAGGTGGTGAAGTAGCCGTTGGGGTACTCCTGCTCCGGCACGACGGTGATGTCGGTGACGCCCATGTCGTTCAGGACGTGGGTGACCGGCACCAGACCGGAACCGTTCAGCGGGCTGTAGACCAGCTTCAGGCCGGCGGTCTTGCACAGGCCCGGGCGCACCTGACGTGCCTCGATGGCAGCGTAGAGGGCGTTCTTGCAGTCGTCGCCCACAAAGCGGATGAGGCCCTGCTCGACGCCTTCGGCAAAGGAGATGTACTTTGCGCCGGTCAGGACATCGGTCTTCTGGATCTCGTCATAGACGATGGCGGCGGCGTCATCGGTCATCTGGCAGCCGTCGGGGCCGTAGGCCTTGTAGCCGTTGTACTTGGCGGGGTTATGAGAAGCGGTGACCATGATGCCCGCATTGCACTCATAGTAACGGGTGGCAAAGCTCAGGGCCGGGACAGGCATCAGAGCATCATAAATGCGCACCTTGATACCGTTTGCGGCCAGAACGCCGGCGGCAGTTTTGGCAAAGAGGTCGCTCTTCAGGCGGCTGTCGTAGCTGATGGCTACGGTCTGATTGCCGCCCTGGGTCTTGACCCAGTTTGCCAGGCCCTGGGTGGCCTGACGCACGACGTAGATGTTCATGCGGTTGGTGCCAGCGCCCAGCACGCCGCGCAGGCCGGCGGTACCGAACTTCAGTGCAACGGCAAAGCGGTCCTTGATCTCGTCGTCGTTTCCCTCGACCTTGGCCAGCTCCGGCTTCAGATCTGCGTCCTCCAGATCCGCTGCCAGCCAGCGCTTATACTCATCCTGATACATATTGCACACCTTACCTTTATAATTTTTGACCATAATGGACAAATTCATCCAAGTCTACTTATAATATAAGCTTTTATACGCTTTGTGTCAATTCAGGATTATGTACCAAGTTTGCCCCCTCAAAACCAGCAAATGCCACAAATCGTGCAGGCTTTCCGCTCTCCTGCTGCCCATTTGCAGCCGTGCAGGGCCAGTACACCTGCCCTGCGTCGTCCAGTACATCCAGCCAGTGGCCCAGCCCTACTCCATTTTCGCACAGATACCGCATCAGGGACATCAGCCGCCCGAAGTCGCCCACCGGGCAGATGACCTGCTCCGTGACACACTCTTCTCCCTGCTGTTGCCGCACTGCCAGTACAACTCCCTCTTCCTCTACGCTTGCGCTGTAGTACATCGTGTGTGCAAGCTGAAAGCCTTCGATCCTGGAATAGGGCCTGGTGTAACAGCAGTACTCTTTCGCAACCATAAGATTCTTCCTCCAATCGCAGATCGCCCGCGTTTCGTTGACATCTCACATGCCCTTTAATATAATAGATTCAAACAGAAAATTGTGTCGAACTTGGGCGTCTGCGCCCTGTCTTTCCCATTTCTTAGTCAGTTCTTAGCCAACCATTTCATTCCTTTTGTCTGTTATCTCAGAATAAGCTTCGAAGCACCGCAAAAATTCCGTCATCCCCTTTTATGGATGGTCTCTGCCGCCCCATCGGGCAGAAAGGAGCGCCCATGTACGCAGTCCTCAAGAGCTTCGGTCTCAAGGGCCTCAACGGCTTCCCCGTGGAAGTCGAGGCCGACATCTCGGGCGGGATGCCCGCCCTCTCCATCGTCGGCCTGCCGGACTCCGCCGTCCGGGAGAGCGGCGACCGCGTCCACGCAGCCCTGAAAAATCTGGGCTTCAAGTGGCCTGACCGCCGCATCACCATCAACCTCGCTCCCGCCGACGTCCGCAAGACCGGCCCGGTGTATGACCTGCCCCTGCTGCTGGCGGTGCTGGCCGCTTCCGGGCAGCTGGAGCCGCCGCCGAAGGACACGGCCTTTCTGGGGGAGCTGGCGCTGGACGGCAGTCTCCGCCCGGTGTCCGGCGTCCTGCCCATGGCGCTGGAAGCTGCCGCCGGCGGTGTGCGGGCGCTCTATGTCCCCGCCGAGAACGCTGCCGAAGCCGCTGAGGCCTGCGGCAGCGAGATGCAGGTCTACCCTGCCGCAACGGCCCGTCAGGTCGTGGATGCACTGCGGGGCATCCAGCCCATCCTGCCTACGATGCCTGTCCCCTTCGACCCTGCCGATGCGTGGAGTCAGGTTCCCGATTTCGCTGATGTCTGCGGCCAGCCGCTGGCCCGCCGGGCGATGGTCATTGCGGCTGCGGGCGGACACAACGTCCTGCTCGTCGGTGCGCCCGGCACCGGCAAATCCATGCTGGCCCGCCGCCTGCCCGGCATCCTGCCGCCCCTGACCCGGGAAGAAGCCGTGGAGACGACGAAAATTTACTCCATCGCCGGGCAGATGCCCGCAGGCCGGGGCCTCGTGACGGCACGGCCTTTCCGCAGTCCCCACCACTCGGCCAGTTCGGCTGCGCTGGCGGGCGGCGGGGCGCAGTTCCGCCCCGGCGAGTGCAGTCTGGCCAACTGCGGCGTCCTCTTCCTCGACGAGCTGCCCGAGTTCTCCCGCGAGAGCCTCGAAGTGCTGCGCCAGCCCCTCGAGGACGGCTGCATCACGGTCAGCCGGGCCGCCGGAAGCGCCACTTATCCCAGCCGCTTCCAGCTCGTCGCCGCCATGAACCCCTGCAAATGCGGCTACTACGGCCACCCTACCCGGGCCTGCACCTGTTCGCCCAGCGCGGTGCGGCAGTACCGCAGCCGGGTGTCCGGCCCGCTGCTGGACCGCATCGACCTCTGCGTCGAGATGGACCCGGTGGCCTTCGATGAACTGCATGGCGCTGCCCCTTCCGAGAGCAGCGCCGAGCTGCGGAAACAGGTCCTTGCTGCCCGGGCCATCCAGGCCCAGCGGTACGCTGCTCCCGGCTACGAGGATGTGCGCTGCAACGCCCAGCTCACCGCCGGGCAGGTGCGGCGCATCTGCCGGATGACCCCCGCCGCTGAACAGCTCCTGCGGGCCTCCTACGAGACGCTGGGCCTTTCGGCCCGCGCCCACGACCGCATCCTCCGGGTGGCCCGCACCATTGCCGACCTCTCCGGCAAGCGCCTCCTCGACGAGGATTCGCTGCTCGAGGCTCTGCAATACCGTGCGCAGGAAAAGGTCGATCTGACGTTCTGATACAGACAAAAATCCCCCGGCTGGACCGGGGGATTTTTGCGTTATAAAACTTTTAGAATCTTCTCCACGCATCGGGCAGGAAGAGCACCAGCATCGGGAAAATTTCCAGACGACCGGCCAGCATATCGAAGATGAGCACCAGCTTTGCAAAGTTGGAGTAGGCCCCGAAGTTCATCATGGGGCCCACCTGATTGAGGCCGGGGCCGATGTTGTTCAGGGTGGCGGCGATGGAGGTGAAGTTCGTCACCATGTCAAAGCCGTCCAGACTGACGAGCATGAAGCTCGCCGCAAAGATGAAGATGTAGGCCGCCAGAAAGACGTTGGTGGTGCGGATGGTCTCATGATTGACCAGCTTGCCGTCCATCCGGACGGGGGCCACCACCTGCGGGTGGAGGGCCTGCTTCAGCTCCTTGCCCAGCGTCTTTCCCATCAGGAGGAAGCGGCTCACCTTGATTCCGCCGCCGGTGCTGCCCGCGCAGGCACCCACGAACATCAGCAGCACCAGCACCTCTTTTGCCAGCGTGGGCCAGAGGTCGAAATCACAGCTGGAAAAGCCGGTGGTGGTAATGATGGAGCCGACCTGGAAGGCCGCATGGCGCAGCGCCTCGCCGAAGGTGCCGTAGAGGCTGCGGATGTTCACCGTGATGACGGCCACCGCCGCCAGAATGATGGCAAAATAGGCGCGGACTTCCTCGCTGGACGCTGCGCGGCGGAACCGGCGCAGCAGCAGCAGGAAATACGCGTTGAAGTTGACGCCGAAGAGGATCATAAAGATGGTCACGACCCACTGGATGTAGGGCGAGAAGCTGGCAAAGCTGTCGTTCTTGAAGCCGAAGCCGCCAGTACCCGCCGTGCCAAAGGCCGTGAGCAGAGAGTCGAACACATTCATTCCGCCCGCCAGCAGGAAGCAGACCTCCACCACCGTGAGCGCGAAATAGATGCCGTACAGGATCTTGGCCGTAGACTGCACCTTCGGCACCAGCTTGTCCACCTGCGGGCCGGGGCTTTCCGCCTTCATCAGGTTGACGTGGGAGCCGCCGGTCAGGGGCAGCAGGGAGAGCAGGAACACCAGAACGCCCATGCCGCCGATCCAATGGGTGAAGCTGCGCCAGAACAGGATGCCATTGGGCAGGCCCTCCACACCGGGCAGGATGCTGGCACCAGTGGTGGTGAAGCCCGAAACGGTCTCAAACATGGCGTCCACGGGATTCGGGATGCAGCCGGTGAGGACGAACGGCACTGCGCCCATGATACTGATGGTGATCCAGCTCAGGGCGGTGGCCGCAAAGCCCTCCCGCATATAGAACACCTTGCTGCGGGGCTTGATGGTCTGCAGGGCAAAGCCCAGCGCCCCACTGATGGCCGCCGTCAGCAGGAACACGCCCATGACGGCCCACTCGGCGTAGATGAGGCTCGTCACCGCCGGGAGCAGCAGCAGTGTACCCTCTATCATCAGGATGTAGCCCAGCAGACGAAAGACGATCGCATAATTCATACGCCCTGTCCCCCGTTACTCTTCCACGATGTCCCGCAGGTCGTGCAGGCCGTGTTCCAGCGTGACGACGATGACGTTGTCGCCCACCTGGATCTGGTCGCCGCCGCGGGGGATGAGGATGTTGTCGCCGCGGGTGATGCAGCAGAGCAGCAGATTCTTTTTCAGATGCAGCTGGCTCAGCGGCACGCCGGTGGCCCGGCTCTCCTCATGGACCGTGAATTCCAGCGCTTCCACGCGGTCGTCGAGGATGCGGTAAAGGGTCTTGATGTTGTTGCCGGCCTCGTTCTGCAGGGCGCGGACGTACTGCACGATGTAGTCGCAGGTCATGTACTTGGGGTAGACGATGCTGCCCAGATCGAGCCCGGCCAGAATATCATCGAACTCGAGGCGGTTGATCTTCGTGACCAGCTTGCCCCTGGAGTGCTTTTTCGCAAACAGGGTCAGCAGCACGTTTTCTTCGTCGATGTTGGTCAGAGCCACGAAGGCTTCGGTGGATTCCAGACCTTCCGAGAGCAGGAAGTCTCGGTTGGAGCCGTCCTCGTTCAGGATCTGTGCCTCAGGCAGGGACTCGGCCAGAACATTGCAGCGGGCCGGGTCCCGCTCGACGATGCGGACGCGGACGTGATTTTCCAGCAGCTCCTGGCTCAGGTAATAGGCGATGGCACCGCCGCCCACGATGAGGGCGTTGCGCACCGGCCGCACCGGCATATTGATACGCTGGAAGAACTCGTGGGCCTTCTCCTGCGTGGCGAGGAAGGTGACCTGATCGCCGTTCTGCAGCACAAAGTTACCGTTGGGGATGATGACCCCGCCGTCACGCTCCACCGCGCAGACCAGAATGTCACTCTTGAGGCGGGTGGGGATCTCGTGGATGGCCACGCCGTCCAGCCCCTGCCGCTCGGTCAGCGCAAACTTGATGAGCCGCACGCGTCCGCCCGCGAAGGTGTCGATCTTGCTTGCGCCCGGGAACCGCAGCAGGTGAGAGATTTCCTTGGCCGCTGCCATTTCGGGGTTGATGATGGCCGAGATGCCGATCTGCTTCTTGATAAAGTCCAGCTCATGGCTGTAAGACGGGTTGCGCACGCGGGCGATGGCGTGGCAGTGGCCCGCCTTTTTGGCGAACATACAGCACAGCAGGTTCAGCTCGTCCGAGCCGGTGACTGCGATGAACACGTCCGCTTCCTCCACGCCCGCTTCCGACAGGGTGGTGATGGACGAGCCGTTGCCGAGAATGCTCATCACATCGTAGGACTCCCCGATATGCTCCACACGGGCCTTGTTCGTGTCGATAACCGTCACGTTGTGCCCCTCTTCACTGAGCTGCCGCGCCAGCGCTGTGCCGACCTTGCCGCCGCCCACCAAAACGATCTTCATAGAATAACCCTTTCTCTTCTCCTGCGCCGTCTGGGCGCTATTGAATAGATTATACCACATCTCGGGCAAAACATCTACTCAAACCAGGATTATCCGTCGAAACGTGCTTTTTCGTTGTTAATTATCCGTGCTTTACAGCTTTGCCTCCGTGTCAGGGTGGTAGGCAGCCACATCTTCCAGCCCACAGTCCAGAATGCGGCAGAGCTGGTCGAGGGTGTAGGTGCTGACATTCCCGTTTTTGCGCAGTCTGTCCAACTGGCCGGTGCTGATTTTGTATTCTTTGATAAGTTTATACTGCGAGATGCCTTTTTTCTTCATCGTCTCCCAAAGCGGCTCAAACGAAATCATACGAAATACCATCCAATCTTACCATTATGTAATTGAATGGTAAGGGAGGACTCGCATATTGACAATTGCCCGTAAACGGGCTATAATTTTGTCAAAAAAAGGCTTTGGAAAGAGGATTTTATGAAGCTTTCAAAAATTATCAGTCTGCTGCTGGTGCCGCTGCTCCTGTTCGCGCTGGCACTGCCTGCCTATGCGGATGGCGGCAGCGAATCCTATCTCATCTATTTTGAGACGGGCGGCGGCACCGGCGTCCCCATCATCGCCAGCACCAACCTCGACGGCAACCTCACCTCCCTGCCCAGCCCCGTCATGGACGGCTACACTTTCGAGGGCTGGTACACCGACGAGCTGGACGGCGATCGCATCACGACCAACACCGAGTTCACCTCGGATGGCACCATCTACGCCCACTGGCGTCCCATCGCAAAGGGTAGCTCTTCCGCCGTGTCAAAGCCCTCGCCGAACACGCCTACGGCGGACGAAGGCTTCTCCTTCCGAGCACACGCCGGGACATTTCTTGTCGCCGGGACGATGTTTTTCACACTTGTGGCACTCTACGCCAGATAAGGATGGTTTCTATGACTCCGACGTATTCGCTCATCCTGCCCGCCGCCTGCCGCCCGCTCTCCCCCGCTGAGGCAGACGCCGTCCTCGGCGGCGCGGACACCGCCACCGACGAGGGCAGCTTTACCACCGTGCTGTCCAACATCGAAAAAGTCAGCAAGGTCTTCAACTATATGGCCCGCATCTTTTCCTCCACCAGCGCGATGCTCAACAACTTCATCACCATCTATAACACCGTGAAGCAGCTGAACGAGTTCATCTCAAACAATTTTTAATGCTTTGGTCCGCTCCGGCGCAAGGCCGGTCTATTAAAACACAGGAGGTCTTTTATGAAAAAGCGATTGCGTTTGTTAGCGTGGATGCTCACTCTGACTATGCTGTGCGAGTTGCTGCCCCTTGGCACATTTGCACAGTCTGATGTCGGGCAGCAGCTCGCGCTTGCCGCTGCACAGAGCCTCGAGGAGGAAAACGGAGAGGCTACCATCATCGGCAAATGCGGCGATAATCTTCAGTGGTCTCTGTCCAGCGATGGTGTTCTGACCATTGATGGCACAGGAGAAATGGACGATTATGTCTATGTCCATGGGAGTGTGGACCGTCCGTGGTCTGACTATTTAAGCGATATTAAAACCGTCGTCATAAGTTCCAACACAACTCATATAGGAAACTTTGCTTTCTGGAATTGCATTTATTTACATTCTGTTATCCTTCCTGAATCAATAGTTTCCATTGGCTCCTCTGCATTTAGCGCCTGCGAGTCTCTAACTTCTATTGATATTCCAGCTTCTGTAAATTCAATTCAATCTGACACTTTTTCTTACTGTAAGAAGTTAGCCTCTATTACTATTCCTTCTAGTGTAACTTCTATTGGCTCTTCTGCGTTTGAATGTTGCACTTCCCTAGCTACTATAAACATTCCTGATTCCGTAACTTCTATCGGTGAGCATGCATTTGACTCCTGTTCTTCTCTGACTTCTATTGACATTCCTAAATCGGTAATATTTATCGGTGAAGACGCCTTTTCAAGCACATCTCTGTCTGTCATAGATATTCCCGAATCCGTAACTTCTATTGAGCCTTTTACTTTTCGTGATTGTATCGTCCTTGCCTCCGTTCATCTACCCTCCAGTCTAGTATCTATCGGTGCCGAAGCCTTTACTTCTTGCTCCGCCCTATCTTCTGTCAACATTCCTAATGGTGTAAAATCTATTGGCGAAAATGCTTTCAGTGAGTGTACTTCTTTAAATTCTATTACTATTCCTAGCAGTGTGACTTCTCTTGGTGAGCTAGTTTTTGCAGGTTGCACATCGCTAACGTCAATTAGTCTCCCTGATTCCATTGGTTCAATTCCACCCAGAGCATTTGATTCTTGCTCTAACTTAACATCTGTAAATATTTCTTCTGGCATAACCACTATTGGTGGACGTGCTTTTTACGACTGCATTTCATTGTCCTCTATTACTATACCCGACAGTGTAACTTCCATTGAATCCGAGGCTTTTACAGGTTGCAGTTTTCTAAGTTCCATCACTCTTCCCAGATTCATAACTAGTATCGACACTGGTGTCTTTTCTTTTTGCACAAATCTAAAATCCATCACTATTCCTGATGAAGTAACAAGTATTGGGCAGTACTCATTCTGGAATTGCACTTCTCTAACCTCTATTATTCTTCCTCCTTTTGTAGATTCTATATATCATGATGCTTTTAATAATTGTTCCTCTTTGATTTCTATAACGATTCCTTCCAGTTTACGATTTATTGATTATTATGCATTTAATAATTGCTCTTCTTTACAGGATGTCTACTACGCAGGAACATCCGAAGAATGGAATAAAATATCCATTTCTGACCGCAATGACTGCAATGATGACCTCCTGAACGCCACCATCCACTACCAGTCTACTGGGCCAGAGGATGAGAAGAAGTTTACTTTCGGACGGGATAATTTAAGTTTTTTGAATCATTCTGATTACTTTTTCAAGCGTTCAAATCCCATTATGTCCAGCCTTTTTGATTTTATTGTAAAGCCGAACTATATCAACACCACCCTTGCCCTTTCGGATGAAAAATTTGATTTATTGACAAAGAATTATGTTCCTCGTGTAAAAAACGTGTTGGATCTTTGTCGCTCTAGCTCCTGGGGTGGCTCCTGTCTCGGAATGACTGATGTCGCTGCCATCCATTACATTTCTCCCTATAAACTTCCTTTTTCTGCTGCAACTACATATGACCTTGCTGCCCCTGTCAATGATAAATCCGTTCAAGATTTGATAAATTACTATCAAATCCTACAGTATTCTCCCACACTTCGAAAAGTAGCTATTGATCGTGCAGTTTTTTGTGGCGACAATTTTGATGAAGCGATTTCCGAAATAGTCACAAGCCTCAATACCGGTTATCCAGTTCTTGCCCTTATCGCTTCTGAAGGGCATAGTTCCCATTTTATTTTATTGCTTAACATCCAAGAGGAAACTCACGAATATTACGCCATCCGAGTCTACGATCCCAATCAATCCAAAGAGAAAATTCTTTATTTGCACAAATTCTTTTCTGAGAAAATAGGTCAATTACCTATTTCTTATGAAAGTTGTGATGTAACATACAATCGGATAAATTATTATCTCTTATGCAAGAATGATTTGCAATTCCTCGACTTGCGAAATTTCTATGGAATCGGTGACAATGAGACTGCTACCGATTATGACGAAAATTTTGTCATCGTGAACAGTGATTACTCTTTAAGCCTCAAATGGGGACGTGCTTACTATCGTGCTTCCAATGGCAAACTAGTTGAATATAGTGACGATATAACTGTCATTCCTGATGGCTCCACTATGGCAGACGGCACCTATGCTGGCAATCTGTGGATTTCCGTTCCAACGCCTACGGATGATTCAGATTTCACACTGGAAACGTCTTCTTCTGATACGGGACTTACCAGCCTTCTCCTCAACGACACCCTCATTTCCATCTCTACCAACGGCCCGGTCGAGTTGACTTACAACGAAGCCGATCGCACCGTGGATGTGACTGCGGAGGCCCCCACCGACGTCAACCTGCTCATGACCAAGAACGACGTAGACGAAAGCTGGCCGTGGCACAGCTGGGCGCTGGACACCACCGACACCACCACTCTCCACGCCGACCTCGACGACGACGGCCTGCATCTGAGCGGTGACGGCATCACCAACGCAAAATATGCGACCGAGAACGCCGACACTGAAAATGTTGACAGCGGCACCATCTCTGTCCAGCCGGACGCAGACGGCATCACGGCTGTCACCATCACCAACAAAAAATCCAGCTCCGGCGACTCCCTCGAGATCGTCACGCCCTCCACTCCCACCACCGGAAATGCCATCACCATCACGAACGGCTTCGCTTACATCGATGACCCGGAGCAGCCCGTCAACAGCGCTGCTCTCGGCGATGTTGTCACCATCGTGGCCAATGACCGCTCTTCCGAGGATAAGACCTTCACCGGCTGGGTCGTGAACAGCGGCGATGTCACGCTGAACGACAGCTCTGCCTCGCCCACCTCCTTCACGATGGGCGACAAAGCAGTCTCCATTACGGCACAGTACAGTACCAATTCCACACCTACCCCCAACCCCGGCGGCGGTAGCGGCGGTGGTGGCGGTGGCGGCGGTGCCGCTGTCCTCATCGGCGTGGGCGCAGCAGCGGCCATCACGGCAGGCGTCATTATGATGTCCCCGGTCGAGATAAAGGGCCGCGTCGTGCTGGCCGACCAGGCCACAGTGCCGGGCGCAAAGCTCTCGCTGCTGCACGAAGGCAAGGTCGTGGCGCAGACCACCGCCGACGAGAACGGCAGCTTCTCCCTCAAAGCAAAGCGCGGCAGCTATGAGCTGACAGCCGCCTACACCACCGCAGACGGGCAGCTCATCTACAAGACCATCGACATCAAAGCTCCCGCAAAAGACCTCACAGTGACCTTCTAAGGCCCCACAGACGGCAAAAGCCCCGCAGGACATAAAAAATCCTGCGGGGCTTTTCTGCGTTATCTCAGGGCTTCTCAGTACCGCTCCACGCCGTCCTTGGTGACGAGGGCGTAGACCAGCGGGGCTTCCTCGGGCTTTTCGGAGCCGTAGACGAGGCCGCTGCGGTACTCGGCGGCGGCAGCGTCGAACTTATCCGCCGCGCCGTAGAAGGTGGCAAGGCTCTCGCCCTTGTGGACGTAGTCGCCGCGCTTCTTGTGGAGGGTGATGCCGGCGGCGAAGTCCAGCGGGTCGCCCTTCTTCTGACGGCCTGCGCCCAGCAGAACGCTGGCAGAGCCGATCTTCTCGGCGTCGTTGGCGACGATGTAGCCGTCTTCCTCGGCCAGCAGCTCATAGCTGGCGGCGGGCTTCTCGAAGAGGCTGTAGTCGTCCAGAACGCGGGTGTCGCCGCCCTGAGCCGCGAACATCTCCTTGCACTTTGCATAGGCAGAGCCGTCCGCGATAACTGCTTCGGCCATGGCGCGGCACTCGGCGGGGGACCCCTGATCGGCCAGCACCAGCATATTCGCAGCCAGCTGCAGGCAGACCTCGGTCAGGTCGGCGGGGCCGTGGCCCTTGAGCACGTCCATGCTCTCCATGACCTCAAGGCTGTTGCCGATGTTGTGGCCCAGCGGGGTGTCCATGTCGGTGATCATAGCGGCGACGCGGCGGCCATGATGGGTGCCGATGGAGACCATCAGCTTGGCCAGCTCGATGCTCTGGTCCACGGTCT
>OGKR01001080.1_pt1 | contig 22803 bp, 21 predicted proteins | sample 1572431 | NCBI WGS metagenome assembly OGKR01 (sample SAMEA2582079, study PRJEB24529) | metagenome | biome: Human gut stool | place: China | collected 2011 | reverse complement strand
CCCGTTTTTGAGCATTCGTCCGGGTATCTGCCGGACGCCCGTTCTCATCCAATCCGCCGATATAACATATCCCGACACTTCGCTCATTCCAACCCTTACAATGAGCACCGGCCAAAGTGACATCCCGCCCCTTTTCCAATTTCCCATCCAAACGGATCACATAGTGATACCCGATACCGTTGAACCCACGTTCCCGGTGCCAACGGTCAATATCTGTGGCAGTAAAATCCAGTCCGGCTTTCGTAGCCGAACAATGTACTATGATAGAATCTATATTTCTCATGATTATTCATTATTAGTTCAAACGCACCAGTTAATAATCCGAAGGTGGCATACGCTTCACGCACCCTCTAATCTCACACTTCTTCACTTCCGACTCCTTCTGTATCAACTCCACTTCATGACATTTATGTATCCAGTCAATCTTCTCTTCCTGCTCCTTGCGAAGTTCAATATAAAGCCCGTCTATCTTCTCGTCACGTTGAGTCAGCCGTTCTTCCAGCCAGTCCACCTTTTTACGGCGATTTTCTTCTTCCATACTGTTCACGGACGCTTCCTCTTTCCGTGCATCCGTCTTACGGCAAGTGATATACCTCACTAACCATTTCACAGCTTCCAAACCACCCATAGCGGTAATAAAAGCAAGGATTGTAGTTATTTGCATATTTATATTTTTACGTAGTTATAAAGAAAGAATGAGGCCGAAGCCCCATTCCATACAAACCAGACAGTTCTCAACGATCTATGAATCAAGCTGCCGGATCCGGTGCTTCACCATTACCACCCGAACCACCATCCGGATCCGGAGTTTCACCCCCATCATCCGAACCGTCACCAACACTACCCAAATCATTAATATGATCCAAATCCTTGAACTTCAATCCATCCGAACGAGTAGTCGTCCCGGTAAACAGACGAATATCCGAGTTGGCACGAAAACAGATACGAAGCCCTGAAATATTAGCGATCGTAAAATCTTCCGCCTTCTCCGTCCCTTTGCTTTGGGCAGAAAGGTAAAAATATCCCAGACCGGCGATATTTACCGAACGACCACCCAGCAATGTCTTTCTCAATAACGTACGGAAATCCTTCAATACACTAATCGTTTCACCCTCGCTGACACCGGAAGCAGACGCAATCTCCTTTGCAAACTCATCCAACGTTGCACTCGTATCATACTGATAAGAAATCACCGGATACACTTTCTTTCCTGCTTCTTTATTTGTAGGGTCACACAGGCGAGACACCCTTCTAAATCTAATAGCCATACTACTTTTCTTTTTTTAATGAATACTGTTTTAATTATCACTTCGCTAACGTTAACGATGCAAAGATGCAGCATTTTCCACCGAGATGAAACGACACCCAATAGCCTCATCAGAAAAGTACTAAAAAGCATTTCAGATATATACAACTGACATAGAGAAACTAAATAAACGACAAGAAAACGACGAAAAGCAGAAAAAAGCGACAAAATCAATACCTGGGGGAGAATAATAAATAAACAAATATATTCAAACTAATAAATATCATAATAAAAAAGTGCACCTTCTTCCCCACCGGGAAAAAGATGCACACACAAACAAAACAAACAATAGGCTACCTTCACAGGCAGCGGAAAAGTCATGATTCCATTTTTCCTATGCCACTATTATATATCATCATACTTATTTAATAAATAACTGGTAACTTCACCTATAGAAGAGGGCTCTTTCAATAATACTTGCTTGTCCTCTCCCAACAAATATATCGAAGGAAGAGAACGCAAAAAATATAGTTCTTTTTCAGTCAACACCTTCCTGACATCATAACCGTTTATCCACACAGAAGGAAGAGACTGCTGATATTCTTTCCACGCATCCATTTCACCTTCTGTACAAATCGTAACAAGAGCAAGTTGCGATAGGGATAGTCCACTATGTTGCAAGAAGGAATTTATTACCGATGATTCAGACAGTTCCATCATTGATTGCCGACAATAAATACAATCCGGATCATAAAACAGCAATAATGTATATTTAGCGGAAATATCCCATAGTTTTTGAAATTCTCCCGTAGAAAGAATGAAAGTAAAATCAGCAGCTTTTATCCCTATCCGGTTCTTTTTAAGCATTTTCAATTGATACAAGGGACGTATACGCATCATTCCATCTAAATGTCCGGATGTTAATACTTCCTCCAATACTGAAATATAATAACTATCATTCCGTAGTGACGAATCAGGTTCATATAGATGATGCTCCAACCGTTGTAGAAACCAACGGTTTACCACCTTATTAACTTTAGTCTTCAACACCAATCTCCTGATATTTTCACAAGCCCTTTCCTCTGTCAGTTCCGACAATTGAGAAAGATAATCCACCAACATCCTTTCTGTAGTGGCAGAGCTGCTTAACCGGATAGTATCTGTAAAATCATACGTATCCCAAAAGCGCTCTATCAGTATGCTGTCTTTTTGTTGCTTTGCCATAGCATTTGATTCACCAGAATTGGCAGAACAAGTACATAAAAGTAAAAACACGCCTAAAGTAATATAAAGAAGTCTTATATATTTCTGATGGATTACCAATCTTAAAAGGTGTAATAACCTTAATCTTCGTTTATTCATAATTCTACAAGTTCAAGCACAATTCATTACACCATTTGACATACTCGTTTTCTCCACCGCAAATCCTTTCCGGCACTTTCATCTCTATACATTCATTCCCGACATATATCCGGCTCATCTCGAATATTTCCATCAGACAATCATCCGATATACACATACAAAAACATATAATATCCGGATTATCATATTTCACGATTTTAATCCCCGGATAAAGTAAAGACAGATAAAAAGCAGAATATCCGAATGCTTTCCATGAATCCTCTAGACAATACAAATAAACAGAGCCTCGATTATCACCTTCTTTTTCCAAAATATCGTTTAATATATTCATCCTCATATCTCCTTTCACTCTTAACACTATTTGAATTATCCTTCCTGACGTATCCGAAGTTCAAAATATCCATTCCTACCAAACAGACGCACCTTTCCTTCACGTGCATTGCCTGTGCCATTTTCCTTTACATGGACAAAAATGTAATCATTAGCAGAGTCTAACTGCGGATAAGTAATAGCACCTTCGTGCCGTTGTTCAGCTATCCCGATCCAATCACATGAATCGAACACTTCCCCGTAATTCGTATATAACATAGGAAGCACTGTATATGACCGACCGATAGAGGAATGACGTTCAACAGTTACCGTTTTTTGTAGAACACCATATTGGATAATACTCGTAAAAGAGTATTCCGTACCTGCAACTTCACTCGATTCCGTGAAACATAAGTCCATCTCGACGGGATTATCAGAAGTATCATTACAAACTGTTTCCCCCGTTATTTCTGTCCCATTTGCTTTCACCGTTATCAATCCACGCTGAAGATTAGGATAATCCGGATCAAACATGGTGTAACCTTCCAATGATTCATCCCGGATGCACCGGTAGAAATGACCTAACACAAAAGAATTCAAGGTTTCATTACTGTATATAATCCAACGGGAATTTTCAAATCCCATCTGATAACCATTCTGCAAATAATTCTCTTGATAATCATGTGTACCATTATACTCTAATAACATGAATGCTTCCATATCATTAGTAAATCCATTCTTTTCTGCATTCTCGAATGAATTAGCGCCAAATCCCGTAACACTCCGGATATTCAGTTTATAGTAATCATTGCCTACAATTGAAGTCAACGGAACTTTTTCTCCTGTAGCATCATCTATTGTACATAGACGGAGTTTATAGTATCCTTCCTTTTCTGTCCCATCCGCTGCCGTATATTTTCCATGTACAACAATGTGAAATCCTTTATGCGCATCCAAACCCATTTTCCGAATCTGATACAGACAAATAGGATTTGACGAAGGAGCAAGGTTACTGACGGACAAAGTGGACGGACTGGTATAATCCACGTCTGCCAATACAGAGGCTGACACAGGACAACCCAACCAATTTATTGAAATCAATTCAAAATTGTTGTCTGCCACTCCCACACTGAATTTCGCAACATTCCGTTTTAAACTGAAACCATTGCTACCGTCACTTTCCATCGCATTACGAATAGCTATCATGTTGAGTGATGAAAGAGTTATGCGCCTGGTAGCCATTACAAAGGGTGGTTTTACAAGTGCTTTCGTACTTGTGCATATCCTGCTTTCCAAGTCCTGTAAAGTATGTATTGTCCCTGCTTCCATCGGATAATTAGCTATCAGATACAATGTATGCTCTCCTGTCGCCGAAGGAATGTTTACTGTCGTCTTATATTCATTTCCAGTCCATTCCAATACAGGATGCTGATGATAAACAATTTTTCCGTCATGATTGAATATCAGAAAATCCATACTTTCAACCTTTGCTTCATCGGCAGGGGTACCTGTTCCCCGCGTATACACAACAGACTCTTGTTGCACACTTAGTTTCAAAACCATTTGCTCCTGTACTTCTGTTGTATCGTTAATATCCGACATTTCATCACTATTGCAAGCCCCCAAAGAGAAAAGCAATACAAACAGGACTAATTGAATATATTTCTTTTTTACTATCATATCTATCATTTTTCTTATCCAACAGGGGGATAACGTAATTTCACACAACGCACCGTATGTCTCCCATTTCGCAATTCATCCGTCGTGGCACTTCCGTCCGGATCACTCATTGTTGCTACAATGAAAGTACCATCCTCATTCTTTCCCCAATAACTGTCCGAAAAGAAATTATTGGGAAGCCCGTTGGTTCCGGCATTCAGGAAAACATAATTCATTTCTTTTCCTGTAGGCAATCTCCATCCACTGCCTAAATTTGCACATATAGAGGACGCATTTTCCTTCGTGACATTCGTTACATCTGAACTTGAGACTATAAAATCTGAAAGTTCAGGAGGACGAACATCAAGTGTACAGTTATAGCGATATTTTTTATTCTCTTTATAATCGTCTATGAGATTTCCCGATCCGTAACTTACATATGCCTTTCTGCCATTTGTATCATGTTCCTCTATGCACCATGCTTCAGCAGAATTAATCGCCCAATTTTCACGTATGGTAGCTAATCTCCAGCATCCTTTCCCTCTTGTTGCATCATTCTCATTTACTCCTTCAGGATAATATGCTCTACATCCAGTTTCCCGGGTGGCTCTTTTATAAAACTCATCATTATAAATACCCGTACGTATCCAGTTAGCCTCTTCCCAATATCCCATGGCTTCAGCCCAAGTAACAAGGTTATTTCCGACACGAATTGTTTCAGATCTATAAAGTTGCAGATTAAGTTCAACAGATGCGGTACCCGATTTTAATGTAGTTACATATATAATATCATTACCAGTATTCCAATTTCCACGTCTGAACCCGACGCGACCGCTTTTCTTTGTCACGTCATCATATTCTATTGTCATCTGCAGTTGATTACCGATTGTCACCTCATCGGGAAGTTTCACTTCAACCGGAGCGTTACAAGCAAAACGCACATACGAGTAAAAGCGTAAAGACTTTACTTCGACCGTCTTTTTGTTGACTGCAAGAAAACTAGCTCCCGTTATTTCAATCGGAACATTGACTTCCGACCATCCGGAAACGTTGGATTTCACTTCAAGGGACTCCTCCCCATAACCGGTAATCGCTTTAATATTCAAACTATAATGCCTGTTGCGGGTTATATTCCATTCTGTAGAATGTGAATCAATTGAATTCATCGCATCACCAATCGGCAAAGTATATATACGGGTGATTCCTCTTGATGTCCCTTTAATGCGCAATACCATTCTGTAAATCTCATCCATCGGCAGATATTCCGGCAAATATATATCACCGGATGACCATGTGAAATGATTCTGTTCTGCACTGCTATTTTCTAGTGAAAAAACGCGGTTATCTAGAAACCCCTCTTCTATCCTGTATTTACAGGAAGCCAGATAACTATACTTTGGAATACGAAGTAACTCCATAGACTCAAGATTAACGAATTCACCTGTAGGGTTTCCATTTTCACAAATCTCCGTACTAAGGTCAAACTTCACACTTAACTTGGCAATCACTCGTTGCAACTTTATCTCCAGTTTTGAAACAGAAGCGGATGCCCCTTCCGGATATATCTCATTTTTACTCCGTACATTCACATTGAGCAACTGCCGGAAAAATACAAATTTTGAAGCACTCAGGCTGCTTTCCGTATTCATCTGAATATTTTTCAATTCTTCAGGGCTATTGATTCCCGAAAGATCTACCGGTTCATTTCCTATCACATAAATATCATTGTATCCTATATAGGTAATGGCAACATAATCTTCATTTACATCTATCAATTGATTGCTGACTAAAACTTTAGGGCCGTAAGGATTGGAAGTACGTGTCGAGAAAATAATAACACGCAATTGTGATACCTCATTTTCATCCCCTGCAACAAGTTTCGGCATGATACTGACAGGAATTTCCTTGCCTTCCCCCTGGCCATTACTATCGGAAGATGCTTCTATTCCGTCAGTACAAGCAGTAAGCAGATATAATAATGTCACAACGAAGCTATATATATAAACTAATTTCAGTCTCATTCTCTCGTTTAATTATAAAGTATCACATTTCCGTATCCTGCAATATGATTGTCCACCCTGATACGGTAACAGCCGTTTGCATATAAGTATCCGTGTCACCGTCCAGATCATCTATAAGCGATATTTCTACTTCATACACATCTTGCCGGTCAAGTTCCGACTGGATGCGGGTATATGGATGCATCCGGATAAGTTCGACTAAGTCAGAACGGTAGAGTTCTTTGGCTGTGCCGTCCTGCATCAAACGTTCTATCAGTAGCGTCAATTTTTCCCCTTCCACCAAACGCATCAAAGAAAAAACGCCTGCAAATTGATTCCATGCATCATTATTTACGCCCTGATATGGATAATATGTCAATTCGTTGCCCGAAGCAACTACAGAATTATCAAATTTATAGGTCGCCCCTTTGGGATCAAGTACACGGACACGCACGCCATCCGCACAGCGGTGAATACATGGTATTCCGCTTTTTTCAAACCACTTCACATTCAGATGCAAATGATTCTCATTCTTTATAAGTGAAAGAACTTCAGTGTGTTCCTTCACATCGTTTACTTCTACTTGTTTCATAGCATGAAAAACAGGAGTCAGTCTATGGTTCACGCTACGGTCTTCAGCTGCGTTGAGTGATAATAACGCCTGCTCAAGCGTAGTTTGTCCGGCAATAAAGGCCGGTTGTAAAGTCACTTCATCAGTCAAGTTTCCCCATGCCACCAACGTATAGCTACCGGCAGAAAGTTCCGGGTCAATCCGAAATTCTTTCGGGAAAGGCGTCCCTTTACGAGTTATACATTTCAAAAAACATCCGGCTGCATCAAATACATACAAGTCTATTTGCTGTACGTCAATGTTGAAGCGATCGAGACAAGTATTGTCCGTGTGATGAACATATTCGAAAGCCACCTGGAAACTTCCCTGCGGACAATCGGAAAAATCTTCATTAACGCATCCTGTAATAAGCCATAATAGCATTGATATGTATGCCACCATCCTTCTTTTCCGGTAAAATGTACTATGCATGTTAAATTGTTATTGAGAGGGATTTTAGATTCTTTTACCGGGGACAATGCCCCGGCAAAAGAATCCGTTAAAATCTATTTTTAATGAACCGGCAGACTAATAGCAATTACATTCCCAGTTCTGCATCCTGTTCAACTTTCGTCCATGGTTCCACTGTGATATGTGCCTGCATGTACGTTTTCTGGTTGATGGGATCTGTCGGGTCCACGGTAACATCTTCATCATCGGGATAACCGATTGAAGTAATTTTTGAGATATTTACATTGTAAAAACGGTTGCGCATTACCGAATAGAACAGGTTGTTGGCTTCCGTCTTTCCGTCCATATTATCTTCAACATTCACACGATAATAACAAGTACCTCCGGTGTACTGAAAAATACGTATTGTTCCTTCAATACTTTCCTTATATCCAGGTAAGTCCTTCTTGCTATGCGAATATTTCTTGATGGTAACAACTGAATAAATACCTTCAGAAGTAGAGAATGAGCTTCCATAATATACACTTACAGAATTTTCTATATCACCTTCGTCTACAGCACTTCCCTCGTCTACTGCATTTAACCATTTCTGTTTTCCGGCTTTATTCAAATAAGTCTTTAAAATCATGCCCAAGCCATAGTTTGCCAAGTTTCCACTAAAGTCTGCAGGAGCCGTATAAATCTGATTTTCCCATTCCGGGACAATAAAATATGGCGGTACATCTTTTCCTCCTGTAGTATAATCAGTTCCGTCTAATTTATTTTCGATACTAAGATTACCACCATCATTTTTCACTTCAACAGCATTAATCATCACATTAGCCGCCGGAGCAAATACACCTTTCACCAACACATAAGTAGTATTTCCCCTTACCGGTGTCTGATTGGAGTTCTCCGGCAAATATATAGACTCTATAGCTTCCTCGTCAGCACTTGCTTTCAAATCCAAATTAGGCTCATTCACCTCGTCATAATATTTAGCGAAATCTGCAAATGTAGAGCTAGTATTAGTCATTGTATAGAACGGCGTAAGGAAACCATCAACATGATTATGCAGAAATATATAGCTCTGAACCGGAAGATTACGAACCGTAAAAGTCGGAGTAAGTAATTTGCCTAATGTATTACTTTCACTATCTTTCAATATCAAAGCATCCGCATTTGCATAAGTAGCCTGCAACTTAGCAGCAGCACGGGATATGAACACCTCCAAATGATTGTTTTTCTTCATTTCCGCCGAACTATCATACGCCGGTTTCGAACAATCCTCAGCAGAAATCCCGGGATATAATGTGTATTCGGTTGCCTTTAATACATTTGCCATCAGGAAACCATTGGTCGCCGCATTCCCATTACCGGATATTTTATCAAAATTACCGACACGCGATACAGCAACTGCCGTTTCTACACCTTTGGTATGGGCAATACGTCCTGCTTTCGTACAATGTGTCAAAGTAACAGCTTCAAATTGAGCAGTTGTAGTGGTAGACGTAATCCAGTCGTCCTGCATATTAGCTACTACATACACTTTCTTTTTACCGGAAGTTAGTTTCAATACAGCAGTGTGCTCCGTGCCATGTTCATCTACAGTAGCATTATCCGTCTTTGCTTCAAAGCTACCGGACTCATTGAAGATATAAGCCCGCAGATTTTTGATGTTTTTTTCTGTAGTAGTACCTTCATGTGTGTCACCCGTTGCACGTGCTACAACACCATCTTTGCCCAGTTTAAATGTAAACTTCGCCCAAGTAGGCTCTCCCTCTATGACTTCGGTATTACCATTGTCATCGCTTCTTTCTTCACCTAGCTTGTCCTCACTGCTACAAGCAGCAAACGTTATTGTTGCCAGCGCAAATACTCCGATTAGAAAATAATTCTTTCTCATTTTTGTCTTATGATTAAAAAATAAATTATTATATATTGAGATTTATATGGTTCCATTTTTCATCCGGTAATACACCTTAATGTATCCGGCTCGACGCAGTTGCGGAAAGAAGTGTTCTTCCAAATAACGATAGGGCACTCCTCTTTTCAAACGTTGCAACTGTCCCTCACGGCCTTTCATTATCGGAACTGAATCAATAATATTCAATACTTCCTTACGGTATTCCATATCAGAGTGTTCCACTTTATAACGTAGTTCTTCCCAGCCCTCATCACCATTCACAAGCGCAAAGCAACTATCCGCCAAAGCAATCCGGTCGGCTATATATTGCTTCAGCGCTTCAGCTCGTTTTCCAGACAATTGTTTATTGAATTCAAAAGCCCCCTCGGGTGAGGAAAGCCCCAATAACACTACGCGAGCTATCTCTACTTCGGGATCTTCACTAATACGGCGAATTACATCAATGATATGTTCCAGCACTCTCTCATTATCCAGATAATTGCTATCTATCTCTGCCTTTGCAAGCTTGAAATAAACAATCTGTGCTCCTTCCTGCTCGCCCGCCAGAATCCTTTTACCCGCTGAATAGTTATCTATGGGTTCTACAAATTTCTCTGTTTCAGCCAGTACTTCCGTAGCACATTTATGCGGTAACATTTCCGGTATTTCCACCTTATTCTTTATTTCCGGCTTAACAATAGAATATCCATCCGTCCGGTTCCACGTAAACAATTCCACCATATCCAACTCCTTTTTCATACAGCAATTTCCAAGTTGCCGCCGTAACACTAACTTTGCCTGCCATATCCAAAGTTGATTGGCTAACATCGGAGTTGAACATGTTATTGTATTCCATTGCCGATTGGATACTGTATATATTAAGTCTTTCTCTGCTTTTGATGAGTGAAGCACTTTTTGTCTTCGAACTATTTTCTCCCGTATTTTGCCATTTACGCGTATGACAGGGAAAGCAAAAGAGTGATTTCCCTTTATATCTATCAATATAGGTGTAAGCAACAACTCATCATTTGCTTTTGTAATGCCGGGAGCAATCATCAAATGAAATCTCAAACTCACAGAATCACCTTGAGCATTCTTCTCTATAGAAAAATTATTGATCTTGATCGAATCATTATTTTGAGCGGAAACTGACATGACCGTTATACTCATAAAAAAGGAAAGTATTATAATCTGAAAACTATTCATTTGGGATATTATTTAAGTAAATATATGATAGATACAGCGGTACGTGTAGGCCCTAAATAATTACGGTTGTTTACGCTTAAACGCTTACCACATTCCTTACACGGGTATTTACTATAATGCAGGTGTGCATAGCCGATCCCTAATGTCCCTTCTATACTCCAATGTGGTGAAAGAATCCACTGATACCCATAACTGAATCCGAATCCGGCAAGATTTCCCTGTCTTCTAAAGTCACCTAGTCCCCAATATCGAATATTACTGACATTATATTGTCCATAAAACAAATGTCCACCAAAGAAATGTCCATTGAACCGTTCACAAAGCCAATAGCGAAGCTCTGATTGTATCAACCAATGCTTCATTTTTCTATTGTTGGAACCATAACCATTCTTACCCAAAGGAAAAGGATTGTAGGCTCCCCACAAGTCAACAGTCAGTTTGGGAGATATTCCCCATTCCACCCCTATGTTTGGTGTTTGTAACAACCCGCCATAAAGTAAATTCGTTTTTACTGCTATATCTTGTGCTCTAACCGCAAAACATCCTAGCAAAGTAAATAGACCAATAAGTAAGCCGGCTTTATTTCTTATACAATCATTCATTTTATACAGTCTTTTCAAACTATTTCTTATGCATCTCTATTCCGTAATAGAGATGCATAATTACACATAAATAATAAACATTTAATTATCAACGAATTATATTACAGAAACTAATAACAGAATGTTTCAATATCATAATATAATGAATCATAACAAACAAAATAAATAATATTATTCTGATATATAATTCATTAAAAAAATAGATACTGAAACAATTGTGAAACAAACAGATAAGTAACAGACTAAACAATTAAAACAGTTATTGCCATGGAAACAAAACATACAAAAAGCGAACTTTTGTACATTGAAGAACATCAGTCATGTCAAAACTACATGACAACGATTGAAACCGGATTCAAATATCTTGAATTCGCCAAGAATGCAGCATTTGAAGAAGATAATACAACTAAAAATTATCTTCTGTTCTTTCTGAAAGGCGATTTCACCATTTGTTGCAACCAGTTTCATAACAAGCTGTTTCATGCCGGAGAAATGATACTCATCCCTCGTTCTTCCCGACTAAAAGGATTTGCGGAAACCGATTCAAGTCTGCTCTCCATGTTTTTCGATATACCTGCAGAGAACTGTGACAAGCTCATATTACAGTCTTTATCAAATGTATGCAACAACATTAAATATGACTTTTCACCAATTAAAATACGCTATCCACTAACACTATTTCTCGAGGTATTAACTCACTGCATCAAAAACGGAATGAGTTGCGCACACTTACACGGGCTGATGCAACGAGAGTTTTTCTTTCTTTTACGAGGGTTTTATGAAAAACAGGAGATTGCAGCATTATTCCACCCCATTATCGGAAAAGAAGTGGATTTTAAAGATTTTGTCATGCACAATCATACCAAAGTAGATAATATAGAGCAGCTTATCTCACTATCGAATATGGGAAGAAGCTGTTTTTTTATCAAATTCAATGAAGTGTTTGGTATGACAGCTAAACAGTGGATGCTGAAACAAAAGAACCAAAGAATATTGGAAAAAATGACGGAACCGGGAGTATGTATAAAAGATATCATTGAAGAATTGGGATTTGATTCGCAAGGTAACTTCAACCGTTACTGCAAACAACATTTCGGATGTACCCCCAAACAACTGATAGAGCAATGTCAAGCAACCAATCAAACGAGTTAGCCATTATTATCCCTATCTGTACAAAATGAATAAATTATTGGACTTTATGATAAATTCAATAATGAAAAATTTCATTTACTTTGCAGCGTGAAATATATTAAGAAACAAAGATATTTAAATATGATCTCTATTACGGAATAGATTACAATATTGCAAAGATAAATAAAAATATGATATCTTCTAATTCTCAACAGATTATATTACAAATAATTATTTCATTTGGATAAGTTTGTAACGATGCTATTCACCTGATTGAGCATGGATACATCAAAATCCTTTAAATAGACGCGTGTCATTTCTTCCGAAGTGTGTCCAAGTCCGGCACTAATCACAGAAATCGGAGCTCCATAGTCACGTGCGAGGGTAGCCCAGGTATGGCGTGCAGTATATGTCGTCAACGGTACTTTAATATCAGCTACAACAGCGATTTTCTTCAAATGCCGGTTAATACGGCCCAACGCCAAACGATACTGTTTGTATCCAGAAGCATATTCACCGCTGATTATCGGAAAGAGATACTCATTTTCTGTCTTATACCCGTTGGCGGAATTAAATTAGTGCATATTTAATTTGTCCAATGGGTTTGTTATTAATCTTGTTTATATATTGAAGGATTGTAAGTGCACTAATTTTCCCCGTAATTCTGGTAAACAATCCTTCTGTTTGTTTTGCGTAATTTCTGATTATCATAAATTGATCGCATAATTGTGCAAAAAGCGTTTCAACCCTTTTCCTTGCTTTAGCAAATGGACTAAATACAGGTTTCCAATCTTTTTGATTCGACCGATATGGAACTTCCAACTTGATATTAGCTTTTTCAAATAAATCAAGTTGTATGGCTGCTCCAATATATCCACGATCACCGATGATGGTGCAATTCTGAAAGTTACACTTTACGTCTTTCAAATAATGAATATCGTGAACACTCGCCTTTGTCAGGTCAAAAGAGTGTATGACACCGCTCAACCCACAGAGAGAATGTAATTTATATCCGTAATAATGTTTACCCTGTGAAGCACAATAGCCATAATTGGGAGCTTTATCATAATTATTCTTTCCCATTTTACAACGTTTTGACCTTATGGGACGACAGACTTCAATTGGCATAGAATCAATACAGAAAATAGCTTCTCCACCATCAACTTTTGATGCAATTCTTTCACGCACCTGATTACATAAGCCGATAGTGAGCTTCCTGCGATCATTATATTGACGACGGGATATGAGAGAAGAAAAATCATCTTTGTATTCATTTAATTTAGAAAACAAAAAGCTTTCACTATCTATACCTATTGATTCGGCAGCAAGGCTTAAACTGATCACTTCTAAGTCAGAGAACTTCGGGACGACTCCTCTGCGAGGTATATTCCCTTTTTCGTTTACTAAATCAGCAGAAAACATCTTGCATATATCAAGAAATTTAGCGAATATTGCATATAAGTTGTGCATAATTGAGCTGTATTTTAATAGTTTGATCACCATTAAAATACTAATAATCAATGATATGCACAACTTATTTCCTGACATTTTTTAGTGAATTAATTCCGCCAACGGGTTATTCATAATGAATTCAGAAGAAAATTACTCTTTTTGTCGAAGGTTATTATTATTTATTTACCTTTGTAGCCAATTTATAAAGAGATTCGTGAGATTAATAAATATGAAAACAGACGCTAGTAAAACGAATATAGCCAATCAGTTAAGCCTACTTGGAGTTTTTGTCACCCTTGGAATTGTATTTGGCGATATTGGTACTTCTCCATTATATGTCATGAAAACCATTGTCGGGGTTAACCGAATGTTTGACCGCGACTATATTATTGGCGCAGTGTCGTGTATTATTTGGACACTGACACTCCAGACAACCATCAAATACATGTTGATCGCTTTACAAGCGGATAACAAAGGTGAGGGGGGCATTTTGGCACTTTACGCATTGGTTAGACGCAATAAGAGCAAATGGCTCTATCTAGTAGCAATTATTGGGACCAGCACGTTGATTGCTGACGGAATCATCACCCCTTCCATAACTGTTACTTCAGCCATTGAAGGCCTTCAATCTCTAAATCCAGAAACGCCTGTTGTACCCATCAGCATCGCCATTCTTTCTGTTTTGTTTTTCATCCAACGATTTGGAACAAATGTTATTGGAAAATCGTTCGGATATATCATGTTCTTTTGGTTTTTGATGTTAGGGGTGGTGGGAGCCATGCAGCTAAACCACAATTTGACTATTTTAAGCGCATTCAATCCCTATTATGCATTGAACCTCTTGTACAACGATCCAAAATGGTTTATGATTTTAGGTGCAGTATTCCTCTGTACAACAGGTGCTGAGGCTCTTTATTCGGACTTGGGACATTGCGGGAAAAAGAATATCACTGTAAGTTAGATCTACGTCAAGTTAATGTTGATTTTCAACTATCTTGGACAAGGAGCATGGCTTATCAATAACCACGGAAAGATTAATAGCCCGCTGAATCCGTTCTTTGCAATTATGCCAACAGGTTTCTTAATTCCGAGTATCATTTTGGCGGCGACTGCCGCCATCATTGCCAGCCAAGCTTTGATTAGCGGATCGTTTACGATCTTCAGTGAAGCCATGAACTTGAACTTCTGGCCACGCCAGCGAATCAAATATCCTACCGAGGTAAAAGGTCAACTTTATGTTCCTCAGGTAAACAACTTCCTGTATATTTTCTGTGTCATTACTATACTGATTTTTCAATCGTCTGACAACATGGAAGCGGCCTACGGACTTTCGATTACCATCACCATGTTAATGACAACAGTTTTATTAACTTTCTATCTGCACATGAGACACATCAACAGTTCCCTGGTTGCACTGTTTGCGATGGTTTATTTAACGATTGAAGGATTGTTTCTAACTGCCAATATCTTTAAATTCTTCCATGGAGGTTGGTTTACCATCATGTTAGCAGGAGGGCTATGCTGCATTATGTATGTTTGGTACAATGCACTGATTATTCGAACGAAACATTTGCAGTTCCATGAGATTAAGCAATTCTTTCCGATTTTGTCTGATATCAAAAAAGATACCTCTATTCCGAAATACTCCACCAACTTGGTTTATATCAGCAAGACCAACAACCCGGCACTTGTTGAGGGAAAAGTTGTTTACTCAATCATTCGAAAGACTCCCAAGCGGGCTGACCATTACTGGCTATTTCACTTTGAATATGTTGATGATCCTGATACATTAGAATACACTTTTACCCCATTGATAGATGGAACCTTATTTAGAATTGATGTTAGAATTGGATTTAGAGTCCACCCATTACTAACGCTTTATCTGAGACAAATTATCGAAGACTTGGTTGAAGAAGGAAAGATTGATATGACAAGTGGCTTCGAATCGTTGCGCAAACGAAACATTTCAGGCGACTTCCGCTTTATTGTCATCCATCGTATCTTCTATCCTTCGAGCTCTGACGATAAGAGAGATAACTTCATGATGAACTTGTATTCATTTATCAAACACTTGGGAATTACTGAAGAACGGGCTTTGGGATTGGATACTAGCAACGTTGTTGTTGAGCATGTTCCATTGATTGTCAAACAAGACACTTATGGCAAACGAATAACCAAACAGGAAGATGTAAAAATAGAAGAACAGGTTTTCTAGACGGATGTGTTTACAATCTTTTAAGATACTGTTGGAATAAAAAGATATCAAAGGGAATCACATTCATGATTCCCTTTGATATCTTTTTATAAGTACACATGATCATTATTGAACTTATCGCATGATGTCTTATCGATTATCCATAGATTTATTTTGTCAACTTTAGCACATTGATCGAATAAGCAGGCAAAAAGAATTCAGCACCTTTATTACCCAATGTTACGGGAACTGAACAAGGAATGATAGCTGTTGGATCTTTTAAGGTATTTTCGTCATTACCATCTGATGAAGAAAGACGAATCAGTTCGGCCGATTTGACTTTTAGATTGAAGAAATTGACGTATGCTGTTGAATTTGCTGTTCCCGTATTCACAACTTTCAGATAAACTTGTTTCTCATCTTGAGTTGCAGAACAATAAACACCTGACATTTTATTCTGTCGAATCTTCCCTCTGCAAAATTCCTTTCCATCAATAAAAGCGATAGCTTCGTCACCATCAACATCAACACGAATCGTATACCATTTATCTTTTTCAATTGTATTAGGCACTGATTGGCCAAAATTCATTCTGTTACCCTGTTCTGTTTGTTGCATGGCCGAGCTAGTGTTATTCCACCCCCCAACATTGAACCAATTGTAGGTTTCATCATCCTGATGACCAAAAACGACCAAGAAACCTTCTTTTCCAGAATTTTTCTTTGCTTGAACCTGATAAGAATACTTTTTTGAAGAAATGTTCAAAGAGCAATACATAACATTCCCTTCTGAATTTCCAGCTTCTGTTGCCACCCCGCCTGCAATAGACCAATCTTTCTGATGCATCCATTGAGATAGATCAGGTAACGGTACTTCTTTACCATCGACGACAAGTAGAGGATTCCGGTATGAAGCATTTGTGTACCATGAACCGATTCCGATATGCATTGGACACATATTTTGTGATGATTTCTGTGGAGGCAGATTTTGAGTCCAAGTAACTTGTAAAGTCTGGGAGCCTAAATTTTGGTGGAACATCTGTTGAACATAATAAGAAGGTGTACCCATCACATGAGCAGAATTGAAGCGTATCATGTCTGGCCGCCAAACAGCATTGTTTTCATTCACAAAGATTGGAGCATAACTTGCCATTGAGACAACGTCCGAGTTGTTTTCCATACCCATCATAAAGACAGCCTCGCCTAAAGCAGCATTGAGGTTTCCCACATGACCAAATTGACTAGTCACTGCATATTCTCCAACATAAATCTTGGGACCCTTTCGGCTATAGCTGTCATATTTGTAAAAATGATCGACAAACCATTGTGGGTTTTTATAGTAGTGTTCGTCAAGAAGATCTACAGGATACGGGTTTCGCCATGAAGGAGAGTCGGTTCCCCAAGCCTCAACATTCCCTATACACTGAATATCTGGATACTTTTGCTTGATAGCCTTATAAAAGAGAATGTAACGTTCTGGATAACAATTACTCTGGTCATCATTACTCTCAAGATGAAAGTTATAGTTTTCGTTACCAATCTCTACAAACTTGATACCAAAAGGAGCCGGATGTCCGTTCTTGGCTCGCATCGATCCGTATTTCGTTGTCACGTCTCCATTGGCATATTCTAGCGCAGCCATACACTCATCTATCCACGGTTGAATGGAATCAACAGGTGTACTTCCCCCATGCCATATACCAACATTCACAACATATAAAGGCACCGCATGCAGGTCTTCTGCCAATTGTAGGTACTCATGAAAACCCAATCCATCGCTGGTGCGATAGCCCCAGTTTACATTTTGATGTCCAGGCCGTTCTTCTATTCCTCCAATGGTTCGCTCCCATCGAAATGCATTATCAGGCGTTCCTGTCCCTTCTACAAAACATCCACCGGGGAAACGCATAAAAGAAGGTTTCAGATTGTCTAGCATGTGTGCCAAATCGGGCCTCACCCCGTTTCCCCGACCCTGAAAAGTTGGAGGAAACAGACTGATAACATCAAAATCCAACACACCGCTCTTGTCAGTAGAAAGGAAAAATTTTGCATGTTCGTTATTATCTGTTGCACAAAATTCAGCAGTAAGCTTGGTCCATTTATCTGATAGATTTGCTTGAATTACGGCCTTACCAATATCATTCCTTATACTATCACACAACCCTACCGTCAATAGACCTTGCCATTTTTTCTTGCTTCGTGCCCAAAAGCTCAGTTGATATTTTCTCCCATTCACCGCATGAATACCCCAGAAGCCGTCGTTCATGATATATCCGCCATCTTTTGGGAACGTTACAACTAAGGATGTCTTCTGAGCATTATTGAGCAATTGCTTTCTATTTAAGTTCATCATTGTTGCCTTAGGAGAAGACCAATTTACAGGCTTTTTTGAATCATCTTCAAAAGACCTATTTCTAATCAGTTCGGCATAAATGCCTCCATCAGCAGCATGGTTGATGTCTTCGTAGAAGATTCCATACAAAGTAGGACTTACACTTACCCCAGTTTTGTTTACATCCAGATTGATGTTGACCTGAGCTGCCAAACTACACGTCAAAGATAAAGTCATAATGATGGATAAAAGTTTTTTCATGATTGTATAGAGGATATGGTTCTAAGAATAATTAGTATGTATAGATTTGATGAAATCTTAAAATTGATATGGCTTTCAAGTAATGAATTTCAAATCATTTTAAGCTATAATTATGATGTTCACTTAAGACAAAGTTATTGAAATTTTCTTCATTGGAAATGAATTCTGTAAAATAATTGATACCATGCTTACAAAATTAATGATCATAGGCATTACAGCTTTGATAGAATAATTGGAAAGTTCACGCTAAACAATAATTCTTTTTCAAATCCACTGCTATAGAAAGACAATGGTATTTGAAAAAGAATCACCTATTTACTAGTCAAGCTTTGCTAAAAAGCTTACACTCAAAATTTGTTTATCATGAATCCATTCAGAGATACTTCTGCTCCAACTTTTCCAAAAGTGCATGAAGTTCTTGGTGCCTGCCCTCCCCAATGACGTTTTTCTCATGCTCTTCAAACTTTTCAAGAAGTTCCTTTTGGGTTTCTTCCGGCAGTCGCATATCACCCATCATGAACAATACGTTGTTTTCCTTTTCAATGTGATTGCTCATCAACGAGGTGTAGGACATCGCCGCTTGGGCAAACGTCTGCAAATCAATATTGGCACCCGATACACTTTCTCGCATCTGTCGGATGTTACTTCTGCCTAAATCATGTTCTGCCAACATTACGCCAATCGGACCACCTTCCTTCGGGATGCCTGCTTTTTCAAGTGCTGGGAAGTAAAAACCTTCTTCTTTCCCATGATGACATTTATCAGCGAATTCGCTTAAAAAACCAATAATATCTTGGAGATCCGTTACGTCCACTTGCTCACCTTGCGTGATTTGGCGGACTACTTGATCAAGTACATGAAGCGTAACTTTAATCAGTTCATGCTCGTTTCTTAAATCTTCACTTGCTTTCATAGATAACATTTGCATTGTTGCATGAAACGAGTCCCTTAAAACCGGACTCGTTTCATGTCATTGTTGGTTACTCAGAATACTTAATTACTTCAACGGGGCAACCCTCTGCAGCCTCTTTAATCTGCTCTGTGAATTTCGGGAAGTCTACTCCCTCATTGACATACGCGATATCCTCTATCCTGAAAACTTCAGGACAAGCAATTTCACATGCGCCGCAAGCGATGCAGCCTTCTTCCATCCATACTTTCTTAATATCCATAATCTATAATTTTTAAACTGTTTATCTTTTTGTTGAGATGATGATATCTCTATCAGTATTTCCTATCAAATTACTGAAACGGCACTTAGTGAATTGCGCCATGAGCTTCGTGATCCTCTTCGCCTTCAGCAAATTTGAAGAACTTGACATAGGCTTCGATGTACTCTCGACCAGCTTTTACATCATTGACATTGAAATTCTTCAATGCCATGGCCTTGTCGAAACGCTCAGCCAACTCAGCACGATCTTTTTGGGGTAACAGTGCTTTCAGCGGTGTAAGGTTACCTGTGGCAATGGCTTTATCGGCTGCAGCAATCTTTGGATCAATAGGCGTGCCTACCGGTTTAACGCCTGTGAAGGGAACACCCTCTCCTGCGCGGTGTATGCGAACAAGTGTTTCAAAGAATGACTTGTCGGCGAGCTTTTCTGCTTCTGGACTTAAAACGCGTACTTTCATTGTCTGGTTAAAAGCATCTTTGATTTCGGCTTCATCGGTTTCAGAAACCCATTTCAGTACAATGTTAACATTGTTTTCCTGGATTGCTTTTTGGGCATCTCCAATCAACGGACCTTGCATCGTATCACAGTGTGCAAAGGCTGTATTCGGCGCAAGGGCCAATAAAAGCGTCACCATTAACGGCAGTATTTTCTTCAATCCCCTAAATTGATTTTTTGTTGAGTTGTTCGTACCAACTGCTATTTCTTGTTTTTTCATCTTTACTTGTGTTTAATAAGTTTATCAATCGTTCGAATGCTTACAACAGACTCACCAGCTTCTTTCCGTATTCAACACATTGCGCTAACATATCGGCACTGGGCTCCCAGTTATTTGAAAGAGGTTCGAGAACGACGTCAAAGCCTGCTTCGCGTAACAACTTGTCAATTTGCTTGGAGGCCATGTCGTTCCAACCGTAGGTGCCAAAGGCAGCTGCTTTCTTGCCAACGAACTTGAGACCTTTGATCATTTCCAATAATCCCGTGGTGGCATACATCATTCCATTGTTGACAGTAGGCGATCCCATCAATATGGCTTTAGACTTAAATACCTCTGTAAGAATATCGTTCTTGTCCATCTTGCCTGCGTTATACAGTTTGACCGTGATCGATTGATCGGCCAGCATAATACCCTTAGCAATATTCTCGGCTATGATACGCGTACCGTTGTACATCGTGTCGTATATCAACGTAATTTGATTTTCCTGATAGTTGTTAGCCCATTCTGCATACTTTTGTACAATCTGTAAAGGGTTATCACGCCAAACCACGCCATGACTGGTACAGATATAATCGATTGGCAAATTCAGTTTGACGATTTCATCTATTTTCTTGGTGACAAACTTGCTGAACGGCGTCAGAATATTGGCATAGTACTTAATGGCTTCTTGCTGAAGTTCGGACTGATCGACCAAATCGTTGAACAGTAAGCTGGAGCAAAAATGCTGACCAAACGCGTCGTTACTGAAAAGGATGTTATCCCCGCTCAGGTAGCTGAACATCGTATCGGGCCAGTGCAACATGGGGGCAGGAATAAAGGTAAACTCCTTACCGTTGCCGATAGCAAGCTTGTCTCCAGCTTTGACCGTAACAAAATTCCATTCCTGATGATAATGCCCTTTGATAGACTTCACAGCATTTTCCGTACAATAGATGGGTGTCTCGGGGATCAATTTCATCAGTTCGGGAAGGGCCCCACTATGATCAGGTTCAGCATGGTTCATGATGATGTAGTCGATCTTTTTGAGGTCAATGACTTTCGCCAGGTTTGACACATATTCTTTTGCAAATGGAACAAAGACCGTATCGATCAATACATTTTTTTCTTCCTGAACGAGGTAGGAATTATATGAGGAACCTCTTTCCGTAGAGTATTCGTTACCGTGAAATTGTCTCAACTCCCAGTCATGTATGCCTACCCAGTTCACATTGTTTGTTACATTCTTTTTCATATCCTAATTTGTTAGTTGTTTATCTTGTATTGAATTGTTTGCTTATTGAGCCAATGCAACGGCTTTGGGAAATAAAATATTGTTTTCGATGTGTACGTGTGTATGCAAGTCGTCCTCAAACTCTTCGAGCATTTTATACGTTACCCGATAAGTGTTGCATCCATCATCCGGCACAAGATAGTTCTTGCTCAGCACCTTGATCTTGTCCATTGTACCGCCAACCAACTCATGCTCTTCCATCATTTGCGCATATTGTGTATTGATGATCCGCTTCGCATCTGTCGCATCGGTATTCTCAAGTTCCTTGATGGCAGGAAAAAATACGTTTTCTTCTTGATGTTGATGTATGGGCAGTTCGGTATTGATCAATGCAAACAAATTCGCAATCTCTTTCAATTCGGGATGATTCGCACCATGAACCTTCTCAATTTTATCGAGATAGGCCATCAGTTCAGGCAAAACCCTATACACCTTGTTGTGGAATTCGTTGACGATGTAATCGCATAAGAATCCTGGATTCCAGTCTTTGTAATTGAGTTGACGGTTTGTTTCCACTTCATCAAGATGGTTAAGCTTCAATTCAAGTTCGGCAATATCAAGTTTCTTTTCGCTGGCTGCTCGATCCAGACTTTGATTTCCGCCACAACAGTAATCAATACCATATTTTTTAAACACTTCTGCTGCTCTGTAATCCGCTGTGACAATGTCGCCAACTTTCATGTCTTTTAAATTTTTCATAATCCATTTTTTTGATGTTAAACTTCGTTTTGTATCTGTTCGATATCCTCGATTCAATTTTCGAATATTGTCGTGTCGCCAATACTGTCCCTTTAAAAAGGATACGAATTCCAAATTATATTCATTTTATTTGTTTATTTTTGTTTCGCAAAGATAGATTGCCGGTGAAGCTAAAACCGTAACCCAGGTGACACTTTTTGCATTATAACAATCTTTAACGTTGTTGCCTTCAAAAGTAACTACTCAGGTATAAAGTCATATTGATACTTCTCACTGTTCAAGAACAGCAA
>OGKR01001061.1_pt1 | contig 23100 bp, 18 predicted proteins | sample 1572431 | NCBI WGS metagenome assembly OGKR01 (sample SAMEA2582079, study PRJEB24529) | metagenome | biome: Human gut stool | place: China | collected 2011 | reverse complement strand
CCGGCCTGCACCTGCCATCACCGCCATCCCGTAGTCCGCACAGCTTATCTTTCCCCTCTATCCTCATGCAGAACCGCAGCTTCATGTATATAAAGGCAACAGGAGTCATTATTATGTGATACAGCACCCATGCAGCCACCTTCCACAGCCTTCCGTGGCTGTAGCGGTAATTTTCATCGACAGTTATCGTGTTCCTCTTTATGCCGGAAAATTCATCCTCCAGCTCATTGTCATAGTAATATACTTTTCTGTGCTTCATGAGGAATATTATTTACATAAAATATTCAATTTATTCTATATGTCTGATGACATTCTATGATTTGCAAAATGCATAAGTTAAATCATTTTTTTCGTTCACCATATTCCTTTGGCAATTTACCCGACCATGTCTGACAAATTGATGCAAACTAATATTTACAATCCCCATCAAAAAAAATATAATAATACATGTCAAAAACTAATATCACAAACACAAGGAGTTCCCATGAATAAATCCTTCACCAAAAAAATAACCAAAAAAAATATTTTTTACATAATTCTCATCTGTTTCATCCTATCGGTCATACCGCTGTATGTAATCGGCATGTACGCGCACCCAAGCGTTGACGACTATTACTATGGGACTGAGACGGTGCAGGTCTGGAATGAAACCCACTCCTTCGCGTCGGTTGTAAAATGCTCCTTCGACGAGATGATTAACACCTACAATATATGGCAGGGCAATTTTTCAGCAATCTTCCTCATGCGCCTGCAGCCTGGAATATTCGGTGAGCAATACTATTTTATTGCGCCGCTTATACTTCTCAGCGCGTATATGGGCTTTTCGATTTTCTTTTTTTACACCGCGCTGAAAAAAATATTCAAGGCGGACAGCTACCTTGCCGCGACTGTGGGAATCTGCCTCACCTTCGTGTCAATGCAGCTGTGCACGACACCGAGCGATTCATTTTACTGGTTTAACGGTGCTATATATTATACATTTTTTTACAGTCTCATGCTGTTTCTCTTTGCGCTTCTTATAAGAATAAGAACCGCCAAAGCTGCCGGCACGATTGTCCTCACTGCAATAAGCTCTGTATCTGCCTTTCTTATCGGTGGAAGCAACTACGCAGCTGCACTTTTCATGTGCATTATTCTGGCTCTGAGTGCGGGTGCCGCAGTTTATTTTGTAATACTTAGGAAAAATAAGGTCATCCGTCCTTACCATATGGCGGCATACATCATCGTCGCAGCCGCAGCCATGGCAGGACTTTTTATAAGCATGGCGGCACCGGGAAACGCTCTGCGCCAGCAATCCGTGGGCGGAAGCACCGGCATTGTAAAGACCTTCGTCTACACCTTTGCATTCGGCGGTTACAGCATCGCCAAAGTGTTGAATGCTCCATGCCTTATATTTTTTATATGCATGATTCCGGTATTTTACCGCATAGCAAGGTGCAGCGGCTTCACCTACAGATATCCGCTCCTCGTTGCAGTGTTCACCTTCGGTCTGTACTGCTCAATGGGAACGCCTGTATTCTACGCGCAGGGGCTGCGCATGCCGTACAGAATGATGAACATTATATTTTTTGCCGCGTATGTGTATATCGCATTTAATATGATTTATCTTCTGGGGTGGATTTGGAATAAGTATGGGAAGGATTCCCACGAAAATATGTCTCATAAAGATACTAATAAAATAAACACAGGCAAAAAGCATATATCCCTTGATGATATTGTAAATAATTTTTATGATAAAATAAAAGCAAGCCGCAAAAATGCCATTCTTGCACTTGCCATAAGCCTATGTGCCTTTGTTATCGCATGCATCGGCTGTATCGAGGTCGGCGAGACAGAATACAAGAGCGGTGATGCAGGCTTTAGCAATCTTCCGCTCTCAGCCACAGCGGCACTCTCACTGCTAAACGGTGATGCAAAAATCTACGATGCTGAGCTTACCGCACGCGATGAGTACCTCACAAGCACAAGCGACGACGAACAGTTCATAACCGTCCCTGCCCTGTCAAAGCGCCCTGCGCCAATATTCCACTCCGACATAACCGATGATGCCGGCGACTGGCACAATGCACACCTCGCAATGTATTACCGGAAGGAATGTGTCTGGACGGAATAAAAAAAGACTACACTTTTACAGTTGAAATGTATCAAAATCAACTGTAAAAGTGTAGTCAGGAAAATCATTGACATGCTTATTGTTACCGGCATTTTAATCCGTTATTCATACTCTACGGCAACAACTCACACCCATCCCCCGTCCCATAGAAATCCAGCGCATGTAACGCTCTTGTCGCCCCGATATACAGAAGCTGTCTATGGTAATCGGAATGATAATGCTCCTTGTCGGCGTTCACAATATGCACACTGTCAAACTCAAGACCCTTAGCAAGATAGTAAGGCGCAACGACAACGCCTGTCTTGAAGCGGTCTGTGTTCTTGTTGAGCACAGTCACCTTGAAGCTCTCCTCGTCATCCTCAGTCTCACGGATATTTTCTAGGATTTTATCCCCAACATACTCCGCTTCCGCCTGAGTTTTGCACAAAACAGCTATTGTTTCGTACACATTTGCGAATAACTCATCGCTTATCTTATTGCCGAGAGAAACGTACATCTCATTTTCCGTGGCATACATATGCTTTTCAGGCTTATTTCCATGCCTGTCAATTCCGTCAATTCCTTTTATTCCTGCAAGCTCAGCTGCATAGTCGGTTATCTCAACTGTTGAGCGGTAGCTCTTGTTGAGAACAATGCGCTTAGAATCCTTTCCCAATATTTCCGGGAGAAAATTTAGCACATCCGATTTTTCGGAATCGACAGACTGCTCCTTATCTCCGAGAATTGTCATAGGACTTTAAAAACCCCAGCCGATAATGCAGTACTGAATGTAGGAATAGTCCTGCATCTCATCCACAAGAAGATGCTTAATCTGCTGCTCATTGCCGACTCCATAGAGCAGATACTTAAGATAGAGCATGGCATATACATCCTCATAGCCTGCCTTTCTTGGCTGACCTTCCACGGCAGCAATCGGCTCTTCTCCTATGCTTTCAAGAAATTCATTATATATTTTAAAGATATCTCTTGTGCGGTACAATGCATTGAACTTATCTTTTACGATAGCGGCCTCAATATCATCAAATTCATGCCCTGTAAGTGTGGCATACTCATCAACAATATATTCCCGCACCGCATCCATTCTTCTAAAAAGCGGAATATCCGGAAGCTTATTGTAAAATAAGTCAGCTATGCTGTCCGCATCCTTTTCAAGCTTCTTGTACTTGATATCCTTAAAATCCATAAGCTCATACTCTAACGAGAATACAAAAGCGTTTATCGCCTCTGCAAAATCCCCGGATGAGCGTGCAGACAGCTTGTCATGCCGCATCTTGGCATAATCCGGTTCAATGTCCTCATGTATAAGCACATCTTCAAGAAAATCATAGTGTCTTTCAATTCTGCACACATCGGAAAGCTCCTTTGCGGCAAAATCGTCAAATGTCATTTCACTAATATTCTCCTCGCCAAGCTCCGGCAATATATGGGAAATATAATCCGAAAAAACATCATTTGGGGACAATATAAGCACCTGGGATGCCATAAGGTCTTCACGGTGATGATATAGAAGGTATGCTATTCGATGAAGTGCAACGGAAGTCTTACCCGAACCTGCACCACCCTGAACAATAAGTATTCTGTCCTTCTCGTTTCTTATTATGGAATTCTGCTCCTTTTGAATTGTTCCTACAATATTCTTAAGGCGGGCATCCGCATTCATGGAAAGTGCCTGCTTTAATATGTCATCATCAATCTTTATATCGCTCTCAACAGCATAGAGAAGCTTGCCCTTTTTAATCTTGTATTGGTATTTCTTGACAATCTCTCCTTCAACTGTTCCGCCCGGAGCCTCGTAGGAAGCCCTTCCCGCATCATAGTCATAAAACAGGCTGGAAATCGGAGCACGCCAGTCGTATATAAGCGGCAGTGTACCTTTTCCTTCAGAAAAATTACCGATACCGATATAGCAGCACTCCGGCTCATCATCACCATCAAACAGAAAGTCCACACGCGCAAAATAAGGTGAGTCCTGCATTTTTTTGTACATGTGAAGAGTTTTCATATTTCTGCTTCTGAAATTGGCGTGATTGAACATCTGCTGCCTGTTCTCGTACTCCTCATAGCCGTACTCATCGAAATCACTGTTGTTTTCCCAATACAGCTCCTGAAGCTTCGCTATATCCCTGTCATTTAATTTCATCTCATGTTCAATATTCTCAATAGCAGTCTCAAGCTTACCCTCTATTAATTCTAAATATTCTTCCTCTGTCATCTACAGCACCCTTTCCAAAAAATCTTAGTACGTCTGTCCGTCCGTGTTCTCAGCCTTGACAATCTTTACAATCCTGCTCGTACCAAGTCTTGAAGCACCAAGCTCAATGAACTTTTCCGCATCTGCGATTGAGCTTATGCCGCCGGCTGCCTTTACTAAAATTCCATCAACATTATCAACCATGAGCTTCACGTCATCAAAGGTTGCTCCTGCCTTGGAAAAACCTGTCGAAGTCTTGATATAGTCCGCTCCTGACTCAGATACGACCTTGCAGAGCTTAACTTTCTCATCATCTGTGAGAAGACATGTCTCAATGATTACCTTCAGAAGCTTTCCATTGCATGCAGCCTTAATCTGCTTAATCTCATCTAAAACCTTGTCATACAGACCATCCTTAACCCAGCCTATATTTATAACCATATCTATCTCATCGGCACCCTCTTCAACTGCTGTCTTTGCTTCAAAGCACTTTACAGCTGTAGTATTGTATCCGTTAGGGAAACCGATTACCGTACATACCTTTAACTTTCCGTTAACACTCTTTATATATTCCGCTGCCTGCTTTACATAGCTTGGCGGAATGCATACTGATGCTGTCTCATATTTCATCCCATCATCACATAAGTCCTTAATATCTGCCCATGTAGATGTCTGTCCTAATACTGTGTGGTCAACCTTTGCAAGAATTTCTTTGATATCCATTGTTCCTCTCCTTTATAGTAAATTAGTAAATTTTGATAGGCGTTTGCAAAACTACATATTAAATCGCACTTTTCACCGCTTCGCATCTGATTTTCTCATGTTTAGGAACGGTGGCTCTTTATTTTTTTCATATAACAGGAATAGCACATTGCTTCATAACTGTCATTTCCGCCGATGAGCACCTGCTCTCCATCCGTTATCACATTGCCGTTTCCGTCAATTCTGGCATTGACGGTTGCCTTAGAACCACAGCGGCATATCGTCTTAATCTCACTTATCGAGTCGGCAATCTCAAGAAGACGCAGACTTCCTGGAAATACATGTGTAAGGAAGTCAGTTCTAAGCCCGAAGCAAAGCACAGGTATTCCTTTATTGTCAACTATGAATCGAAGTTCATCTATCTGCTCTGGTGTAAGAAACTGTGCTTCATCCACAATAACTGCATCATATTCCGGATTTTTCTCATACTCGGCTATAATATCCATATCAGGAGCAACGACAACACACCTGCACTCAAGCCCTATACGGCTTTTTATTATATCCTGACCGTCACGGTCATCCGTGGCAGGCTTTAGAAGCCATACCTTCATGCCTCTCTCTTCATAGTTAAACTTTGTTATAAGCGCATTGGCAGTCTTAGAACTGCCCATTGCACCATATTTAAAATACAACTTTGCCATCTTTTAGTACTCCATAATCTTATCAGTATATTCCCTTATAACTCTTGCAGAATCTTTGAATCTTGCAAGCTCGCTAGGAGACATGTGGATTTCAAGCACATCGTATGCTCCATGTCTGTTAAGAACGGTCGGAACACCCGCATATACATCTGTCTCACCGTATTCACCTTGAAGGTATGTTGAGACAGGAATAATCTTGTTCTCATCGTTCATGATTGCCTTTATGATGGCAGCTACTGCTGTCGCAATTCCGTAATATGTCGTACCTTTTCGCTCAAGAATCTCCCAGCCTTCCCTTGTCGTCTTGTGTACAAGCTCATCAAGGTCAACATCTCCCACAAGGCTTCTGTTATCGGCAATGACATCATAGAATGGCTTGCCTGCAACAGTAACTACAGACCATGGCACCATCTGCGAATCACCATGCTCGCCCATCGAATATGCGTGTACACTTCTAGGGTCAACCTTTACAAGCTCGCCGATGAAGGTCTTAAGACGTGCTGAGTCAATTGCCGTTCCTGTTCCTATGACCTGATTTTTAGGAAGTCCTGAGAGCTTCTTTACATAGTGTGAAATGATATCAACCGGGTTAGACACAATAAGGAAAATTCCGTCAAATCCGCTCTCCATGATAGGACTGACAATCGACTGGCATATCTTTGCAGTCATCTCAAGAGTATCAAGTCTGCTCCTGCCGTAATCACAACAATATCCGCATCCGAACAGTCTGAATAGTCTCCGTTTGTAACCTTTACATTGCGGTTAAGATACTCAATGCTGTCATGAAGGTCAAGCCTCTCTCCGTATGCTCTCTCCTTGTTAATATCAATCATAAGCACCTCGTCAACAACGCCCTGTGTGACAAGACTGAATGCTGTTGTGGAGCCTACCAGTCCACAGCCGACAATAGCAACCTTTGATTTGTTCATCTTCATAGAAAAATTCCTCCTTAAAATATAATCACTCAACCGGATATGCAAAATAATATGCGAGATTATTTCTCACAAACAGCAGCTCGCTTTTTGCAAATCTGCCTGTACAGCCTATATAATAGTATAATCCCAAATCGCTCTGACTGTTCTCCCCATCCTCCGCGACAATAATGAAGCCATCTTTTTGTTCAAGCTCTGCTTCCTGTCTGTACGGCGAATCCTCGGTAATCCTCATTAGCTTCTCCGGAATGATATAGTCGAAGTAGTTGGCACTTATCTTCCATGTCTCATCACCGCAGATAATCCATGGATAATCCGCATACTGCTCTAACACTGCTCTCTGCTTATCATACTCTTGTGCATCTGTATAATAATCAATTCCGTTACCTGAGAAAAAAATGAAAATATTTATTGCTATGCCGCCAACCACAGCAAATGTCTGTACAGCCCTTGCGCTCACTCCGTCAGGCACATATGCTCTTATAAGTGTGCAGGCACATACCACAATCAATAGGTACTCAAGTGCGCTCGCAGCGTAAAAATATCTTCCTGACAACAGATAATCAGGTGTCAGATAATACACAATGCTTCCATACATCCACACAACACCTGCAAGCGATGCGATAAAAAGCTTAATATCTTCATCTATCCGTGAAACACGCTTTGACAGAAGTGTCCATGCAGTCAAAGCAATTACAAATATGCTTCCGAATATATACCAATTCTGAAAAATAGGAAGCTGTACAGTCAGAATACCTTTAAAAAGACTGTTGAATATATTTGCAAAATTGAGCGCATTTTCCTTGATAGTCTCCGAGTCACTGTTAAATAAAATAGCCGAAATCCAATAATGCCATACAACTGTGTCAACAATTACCGCTGTCACCATGCTCACAAGATATTTTATGATTCTGCTGTACTTTTTAGTTATAATATTGTATATTGTCCAGATTATAAAGAAGCCGATTGCAACAAAACAGAAATAGAACTGCGTCAAAAATCCACCTGCTGTTATCACGCCCAACAAAACATAATAAGCAAGCTTATCCTTGTTCTTATATAACAGCAACGTAACATACGCAAATGCAATCACAAAAAACGTCAGCTGCATATACATTCTAAGAAGCATGGCATCCGACAATGTTCCGACATTTATCTCATACATTAATGTACCGATTGTTGCCATTAACGGACTCTTAAACAGCTTATAAAGCAATGACCAGAACAATATAAGCGTACCCAGATACATTATCGCATTGACCGACAGCGCAACCCATTTTGATATATTTGCTCCGAATAATAATGAAAAAATATACACGATAGCATAGTAAAGCGGTGGATGTGAATCGCCTTTTACATTGCGAAGCATCTGTACTATGCTGTCACCTTCCGTATGCGACAGCACATCCCTAATCTGCTCCCGCAGATACCACTGCCCCTGTGCAAGCTGGTATGCCGCATTGCCTGAATCGACTATCATATAAGTATATATCTCATCGCAAAATGTCACCCTCTTATTATACGCAGCACATATAAAAATAGCCATGCCGACAATCACTGTCAATATAAGTGATATATTTTTTTTTGCTTTTGCCATATCAATCCCCATTTCCAAGCTTATTTTTCACGCAATCCTGCTTTTGAGGCAAAAAAGCCGCCTATCTTTTTATTTATCCCCATACCTTAGACTTAACATTTTATCACATCACAAAGCTATTGAAAAGGAAAAGAAACAAAAAAGAAGCCATCCCGGATATTATTTCCTGAATGGCTTCTGAAAATATACATATGCGTAATATTAATATTTTGTGCTATTTTTTAAAGTGTTCGACAATCTTTAATACTAAAAGCTTGAACCTGTGCAGTGGATGGAAACATATTATAGACACAACCACTATAATAACAGGTGGCACAATGAATAATATTCTGAAGAATGTCAACAAGTCAACAATGTTCTCTACCGCTATCGCACTGTTTTCCCAATATGGATATGTAAGTGACTTAAATGACATTCCCTTATTTGTCCACTTAACAAGTCTTTTGACTGAATTTACAAATCCATATCTCTCTGAGTTGTCGACTATACAGATATCATCCTCATCGTAACCGCAGGACTTGAAAGCCTCCGTAATCTGCTTAACTGCAAAGCCGGAAACAAGATTAGGAAATATAATCTCATAGCAGTCTGCCTTGCCACCTATCCTGCTGAATGGGAAGAATATTGTTCCGCTCTCAGCGCCGCCTGCCTTGGATTTGAATTCATCCATAGGCTTGACAACACCCTGCACAACATACTCTTTTCCATCATATGTCAATGTCATGCCGTCAACTTCTATTGCACCGAATATTTTCCATGCAGCCTCCTCATCAAGCACTACATGGTCATCCATGATACTGTCCTCGACCAGATAGCTTCCGCTTATCAGCTCATAGTTGTGGAAACGAAAGAAGTCTCCTCCCACGCCGTAAGCTGTACATGTCTGTGACTTCGAACGCTGTGATGATACACTCGCCTCCGTCTTAACGCTGTAGGATGACACATACAGTCTGGCATTGTCTGACGGAGCCTCAAGTGCGTACTCAAGCTGCCTGACATTGTCCTGCTCCAGGCCACTGCCTTCTGGAAGAAATACACTCACCATGGAATATCGTCCGTCAGGATCCCAGTACTTCGCCGAGTACTGCGTTGACTGTGTTCGTGCCACAGACCCTGATATGGCTGTCAGAATACCGAACACAAACAGGCCAGCCGCAATGATGACCAGAAGCACAAGCTGTTTTTTTGTCAATTTTACATTAGGCCTTGTCATCATATCCTCCCATTATTTAGGCAGACGCACTAAATCTCCTGCCGATACCGGCTTGGTCGCCGTTGTAATTACGCTCTCATAGCCCTGAAGACCACATGAAATAGCTGTGTTAGTGTCATCCGATGCAAGCTTTGTGACATCCACACGCGTAGCTGTGTATCTGTTTCCAAGAGGTGTGCTCTTAGATGTAATGACAAGTATATATGTACCGTTCTTATCCTCACGGATTGCAGTATTAGGCACTATCATGTCATAATTAGCTGACTTGTCTCCAACACTTACCGTTACAGACTGACCAACATTTATATCGGAACCTGTCACAGTAAATACTATGATTCTGTTTCCGGATGAAGGATTTGACGTATCATTCTTAATTGCTGATACTGTGAGCACCATATCGCTGTAATACCATGAATTTGATGCCTGACCAACATCTCCTACCTTAACTCTCGCTGCCTGTTCCTTAGTAACTGACATTTCAAGAGTGTAGTCCTTGCCGGAAAGCTGTATTGTTGCCATCGCTGATTCAGCTTCAACCTTCTCGCCCGCAACAACATTCACTGCCGTTATTGTTCCGCTTGCAGGAGCTTTAACCTCTGTACCTATAGCCTTCTTCTCAAGTGTCTCATATTTGCTCTTAGCATCATCAATCTGGTCTAAGAGATCCTGAAGCTGTCTCTGATACTTAATCTCATTGGATAGCTCATCGTAGCTTTCCTTTGCCTGAGTATATTCATTATTCGCAATGGCTCTCTGATATGCAAGCTCTGCCGACACTTCTGTAGGCTGCTTCTTCTTCTCTTCAATAGTCTTATTAATTGACGTTATCTGATTCTCATAAGCTTTAATATTGGCTGTAAGTGTCGCTGCATCTCCAATGGCATCTCTTTCATTTCCTAATGCCACCGCTTTATCTATAAGCTCCCACTTCTTAGTCTCATCATCTGTTATCTGTGCCGCTTCAGAAAGATAAGCATCTATCTTCGTCTGAAGCTCATTTACTTTATCAAGTGCATCCTTCGCAGCCTGAAGTGCTGTATTGGCAGCCTCTAACTGTGCCTCCTCAGCCTTAGTGTCAACAACTGTAGCTCCTGTAACACTTATCTGTGCATCTATGGCATCCAGCGCATCCTTTTTCTGCTTAAGTAACGCTGTACGCTGCTCTAAAAGTGCCGTCTTCTGTGCAAGGACATCCTCATCCTTGTTCTTTGCCGCCGTAATAACATCACTGCTTATCTGATTGTCAATTATCGTAGTATCATACTGTTCAAGAAGTGTCTGATATGCCTTCTTCGCCTCAGTGACCTCCGTACTGTCACCTTCCTCAAGCACAAATAACACATCACCTTTAGCTACAGTGTCGCCCTTCTTAATCTTGACACTCTCAACCTTACGTCCCTCTGAAATTGTTACATTATACGGATCAACCGACTGAATAGTACCTGTACCACGAATTGCTGTAGATATGCTTCCGTTAGTTATGTATGTGCTCGACACTTCTGCAAGCGAATAATTCATTATTGTATTCGAGAAAAATGTCAGCAACAGCAATATAACAAGAAATACTATCAGAATATTCTTAATCCAGTCTTTTCTGTTTCCTTCCAGCTTTTTCATCGCCTTAACCCTTTCTTACTATTTATTGTAACTCATAAATATTACCCTTTTATTCCGCCCTGATATGTGATTCCTTCAACCAGATACTCTTCACTATAGAGGAAAATCAACAGACCCGGAATCATATATATCGTGGCAACCGCAAATGCCAATCCAATCTCACCTTCATTTATCTTTGACAAAAATACCGATAAAGGATATTTCTCCGTATCCGTGAACAGAATAAGAGGCTGCTCAACCATGTTCCAATAATCGATAAATACAAGTATTGCACATGAATATATCGCTCCCTTACATATCGGCATTGCAATCTTAGTGAACATCTGCCACTCTCCGGCTCCGTCAATCTGTGCCGCCTCGAACAAAGCCTTAGGTATTCGCTTCATGTACTTTGTAAGCAGATATACCGAAAATGGTGAAAATATACCCGGAAGCCATATCGCCCAGTTCGTATTGAGTATATGGAACCAGTCAGCAACAAGATAATTTGGAACAAGTGTAACCTGATAAGGCATAAGCATCAATATTATATATCCAAAAAATACTATCCCCTTAAGCTTGCCATCCGTCCTTGCAAATCCATAGGATGCAAGACATGCTATTATAATCTGGAATACCGTTATAGGAACTACAAGTATTACCGAATTCCAGAACTTTAACAGGTATGACGGGCTTTTCAACAATACAGTAAAATACTGGCTGAAGCTTACCATATCAGGTATAAGCTTTATATTCACTTTCTTGGCTATGAATGCCTTGGCTCCGGAATCAGTTGTTGTAAATACCATTCCGTAATTAGAGCTTATCTCTGACTGTGACATAAAGGAATTGGCTATTGTAACCACTGTCGGAAACAGGAATATTATTGCAAAGCTTGCTGCAAATATAAAGCATATGGTTCTTATCACAAGACTCCTGCGTCTCTTATGATGAATACCATGAAGCGGTGCTTCATGCTTCTTTTTTTCCTTACCCATTATTCCTCCACATCCTTTCCAAAATGATTTTCTATAAGGAATAATGCTCCTATAAGTACAATCATAACAAGCGACATAAGTATCGCCGCTGCGGACAGCTTCTGATAATCAAGTGACTTGAACATATTGTTCATATAGTGCTGCAGCATATAAAGGCTTGTAACAGGGTGGTCTCCCGTAAGAAGGTATACTTCCCTGAATACCTTGAATGAACTTATAATAGACATGATTGTTACAAATAAAATTGTCGGTGACAGATATCTTATCTTAATCTTCCAGAATATCTGCCATGAATTGGCACTCTCAAGCTCAGCCACCTCTATGATATCCTGCGGTACATTTCCCAGCGCCGCCATAAAGAGTATCATATTGTATCCCAAGTTCTTCCACAGATACAGCGGAACTATCGCCACCATCGCATAATCTGATTTTAACCAGTCCACCGGAGCAATGCCGAATGTTGAAAGGAAATCATTCACTGCACCATTATAATGGAATAATACCTGCCAGATAAGAACAACCGATGCGATAGGAACCATCATCGGGCTTAAAAAGAATGTTCTGAACTGGCTCTTTCCCGGAATCTTTTGGTCAAGTACTATTGCAAGCAGCAATGATAGTACAACCGCAAGCGGAACTGCTATGCCTGTAAATACTGCTGTATTCTTTACTGCTCTTTTAAAGGAATTGTTCTTTACAAGCTTGACAAAATTATCAAACCATACCCACTCCTTCGTGACCGGGTTATCTACAAATGAATAGAAGATAACAACAAGAAAAGGAAGCAGGAAAAACAATGCAACACCTATAATACTTGGTGCAAGAAAAGGTGCCATCGTGCGCTGCCCAAGCTTCCTCCTGCGCCTGCGCGCAGGAGTCCTTTTTTTCTCTTTTGGGAGCTTAGGCTCCCTTGATTTTTTCTTTATACTCATAATAATCCCCATTTCTGAGTAATTCTATTTCTCTCAGAAACAAATAACATGTATCCCAACATAACAATGGATATCGCTGTACATCTTATTATTTAACGGTTCTCATCTATATAGAGCTGTGCTCTTGACTGAATAATTCCCGCAATCTCCTGTGCGCTCTTCTCACCATTAAAGTAGTACTCAGCTTCCTCGCTGATAATATTGAGAAGATCCTGATCATAGGATGCTTCAGATGTTGCCCCATATACAATATCTCTTATTGTCTGTGCCTCTTCCTCTGTGAGCGCACCTATCTCAATCTCAGTGTCATCATACCACCATGTATTGACAACGCCATTCTCATCGGCATCCTTTGCATTCATCTCATCTGTAATCTTCTGCTCAAAGGCTTCCTTGCTCACAGGTAAATTCCAGTCTAACTTAGACTGTGCATCCGGAAGAAGGAAATTACGGATAAATGCCCATGCTCCATCCTTATTCTTAGACTTTGCCGGTATGCAGAATCTGTTAGTAAATCCTACTACAGAACCTGAACCGCTGTTCGTCGGATATCCGATGAAGTTAACAGGCTCTCCATAGAGCTTATTATACAGCTGAATGTCACTGAAATCTGACATATACAAACTAGTCAGGAGAACCTTTCCGCTCCTTAAAAGGCTTGGAAGGCTTACCTCATTCGTCGAATCGTAATCAATCTCTTTAGGAAATGTATTGCAAAGTTCAAGAAGTGATATGAAATCATCCGAATCAAACTTGCACTCACCTGTCTCACTATTATAAAAGCTGTCCATGCTGTATATCACCATTGATGCGAGTCCATCGCTCTTAGTTGTATATTGAAAAAGACTTGCATCAGGATGTTTCTTTGCCAGCTCCATAATGTCCTTGAATGTCCAGCTCTTTCCTGACCCTACATCTGAAACCCTGCCGACAATAGTCTGTATATTGAATGATTCTGCAACACTGTATAGTTTTCCATTTACCGATAAAATATCCAGGATATTAGGTATGAAATAATCCCTGCTAAGATCCGCATCCTTGTCAATCAGATCTGTAAGGTCTGCCAGTGCCCCCTTAGCAATGAGATTATTTACGTCCACATTGTTACTGTCTGCTATAAAGAAATCACCGGCTGTTCCTGCTGCAACATCAGCCTTAAACTGTGTCTGCGCTTCATCTACGTTAGAATAATCGTCATTTACATAAGTCTTTATGTTAATTCTGTACTCATCATTCGCCCTGTTGAACCTTATAACCTGCTCACGCATATTGTAGTTCATTGAGAGCATAGCAAGTGTTATATTCTTCTTCTGCTTGACAGAACTTGCAGGTACCTTCTTGATTGTTGCAAGTTCGATTGTAGCCTGTGTGTCATCACCTGAATAGTCATATGTTGTTGACAAAGCTACAAATGAGCCATCCTCAAGTACAGCAAAGCCTGAAAGATTATTAGTATTGATATCACAGTCAACCCAGTCTAACACTTCCTCGGATGTCTGTGTATTCATATCGTAGAGATAAAGCTTAGTTGAACCTGCCATATAGAGCCTGCCATCGCCTGCCGGGAATATGCTTGAAGTGCCTCCATCCATTGAAGGAACATTCTCAAGAGGAGCGCCGACTGCCTTAGCATCTAAATCAACCTTAGCAACAGCCATGTCATACTTGTCATCATAGTACATTATAACAACCTGACCGTCGCTTGTGGCAATAACACCATTAATCCAGTTGTCAAAATCAATCTTGAACTTCTGTTTTCCATCAGGGTCAAGAACATACATTACATTGTCAAGTGTGATATAAATATTCCCCTCTGCATCACATGTTGCATACTGAACATAGAAGTTACCACTGTCCTCCTCAACCTTCTTCTGAAGTTCATCAAGTGATATTGCTGACTGTATATTAAAATCCGAATCAAGTATGGCAATATCATATGATGATTCAACATCATACACACCGCTGTCAATCTCTTCCTGTGATGGCTGGATGTAATGGTATCTTACAGCCATATATCCATCCTTATAGCTGCTGATAGTCTGCAATGAAACATTCTCGTTCTCATCCTTCTTATCGCTGTCAACAACCATATCCTTGCTGTTAGTCTCCCCTGTAGCAGCATCAATCGTTATAAGCTTCTGTGACATCTCATAAGTCACATTATCATACACCTGACCGATAACCTGTATCTTATTTCCATCGGACAATACATTACTTACATACTCAATATCCGATGATATCTCTGAAAAAACAGGTGAATATACATCTCCGGTAGGCACCTCTTCACTGGTTGTCTTATTACAGCCTGCTACGCCAAAGCACATCACCGCTGCCATAAGCGAAACTGCCACTTTCTTAAAATTCTTCATCCTCTTCATAATCAACCTCTCTTCCATGCTGCATTTTATCTCATTATTATTCCGCAGCAACCATAATAATGTGTGCGACTGGTGCATCTCCCTTACACCGGTCATTTTATAAATAAACACTCCCTCGCGTATTATCTGTCATAGTACGCCGACATAGCTATGATATCATAGTGATTCCTGTTCGTCAATACTTTGAAATATTACATTTTTGTAACAAAATGCAGTACAAGCACACTTCCTGCTATTCCTGCTGCCATCGAAAACAATGCTCCCGCAACCGTCCATCCGGTCTTTGTCACTTTCACTGACATATAATAAATGCTTATGGTATACATAAGCGTCTCCGTACTCGACAAGATAAGCGCCGCTAACAGTCCTTCATATGAATCTACGCCACAGCTCTTAAATATATCCAGCATAAGCCCTGTAGCAGCCGAGGATGAAAAAATCTTAATGACAGCCACAGGTACGACCTGCGCGGGAAATCCAATATACTGCGTTCCTCTCCCTACAATATTGCAAAATGCTTCTATGGCACCGGATGCCCTGAGTACACCAACGCCCACAAGAAGTCCTATAAGTGTCGGAAGAAGTTCTGCCGCTATCCTTAAGCCCTTAAATGCTCCCTTCGTGAAGTGCTCATACACCTTATCCCCTGACATCACAGCCCACAATACAACCACAAAAATTATAATAGGTATAATTCCCTGTGTAACAACTCCTGCCATATATCCACCTTGAAAACATCAATCTCTACAACTATATTCCGGCACAGCTTGGCTTATTGTAACAACTTGATTCCCACACGGACTCGATTAATCCTCATAATGATGGACAATAAGTTAAAATTAAATTCCTGTAATTGCCTATTTACATATTCGAACATATGTGCTATGATACTATCAAACAAATGTTCGAATATCAAGGAGATTATATCTAATATGCTGATAAAAGAAGATATGGATATCAAGGAAAAATTAAGAATATTATCAGATGCTGCCAAATACGATGCAGCCTGCACATCGAGCGGCTCTAACAGAAATAATAACGGCTCAGGCACCGGCAATACAGTAAGCTCCGGTATATGTCACAGCTTTGCCGCCGACGGCAGATGCATCTCACTGCTTAAGATACTATTTACCAACGAATGTATCTTTGACTGCCGTTACTGCATGAACCGCCGTTCTAATGATGTTCTCCGCACATCGTTCACACCCGAAGAGGTATGCACTCTGACAATGGAATTTTATAGGCGTAATTATATAGAAGGTCTTTTCTTAAGCTCAGGAATTATTATCTCTCCGACTCATACTATGCAGCTTCTCTTAGAGACTATTAAGATGCTAAGGCTTGTCTATCATTTTAACGGTTATATCCATGTCAAGGGAATTCCCGGTGCAGACCCATCCGTTATAGAGGAAACCGGATGGTATGCTGACCGTATGAGCGTGAATTTAGAGCTTGCCACTGCCGATGCTCTCAAGACAGTGGCTCCTAATAAATCACGCAAGAACATCCTGACTCCCATGAAGCAGATTCAGCTTGGCATCCGAAGGAATGAACAGCTTCTTTCCGACTACCACTCATCATACCATTCATCCCATGTCGGAAGCATTATAAACAGACCTGTTGACACTTATTCCTGTTCACAGCCTTCTATCCATAATAACACTAATTATATATCACCCTATGCCGGCTCAGTTAGTTCATACACATCAGACAGCCATTCATTGTCAACTGTCAGGCGACAGATATTCGACCCGCGAAGCGGTCCTAAGGCTTATGTTCCTGCCGGTCAGAGCACACAGATGATAATAGGTGCCGCGCCCGAATCTGACTACCAGCTTGTCACTATCGCAGAAGCACTTTACAGAAACTATAACCTTAAGAGAGTATTTTATTCCGCCTTTGTCAATGTCAACAATGACAGTTCTCTGCCTTCAACGCAGGATGGACCTCCTCTTCTCAGAGAACATCGTCTTTATCAGGCAGACTGGCTCTTGCGCTTCTATGGCTTTAGTGCAGGTGAACTGCTGTCCGAAGCGCATCCTAATTTCAATACGTTTATTGACCCTAAGTGTGACTGGGCATTGCAGCACCTTGGTGATTTCCCGGTGGAAATCAATACCGCCACAAAAGCAAAGCTTCTGCGCATCCCCGGTGTTGGTCCACGTTCTGTAGAACGCATACTCAGAGCAAGACGCTATGCCCGCCTGAGCTTTGATGACATCTCACGAATGGGTGTAGTTATGAAGCGCGCCCGATATTTTATAACCTGTGATGGCAAGACTGACGAACTGTTTTGTCAGAATGAAGACTACATTGTGTCTCAGCTTATTGGCGCTGAACGCCGCCATGCAATGCAGATATCGCAGAATGGCTTATACAGACAGCTTTCGCTATTTGACGATAATAATGAGAACTTTTCTCCGCTTGTCATTCCTCAATAATTGTAAGTGCCGGATAGATATATTGATGCTTTTGCTATTGCCCAGCTTAGTATTCTTACACATTTACAAGATAAGCACCTACATTCAGCTCTTGAATTATTTTTTATGCATATATAATTAATGCAATCTGCTTATGAGCGATAGCGGATTACATTTATATGATAAATTACTCTCATGAATTTTCATCACCATTTAACCTATAAATCGCTCGGAAATGAGGTTTTTATGATTTTTTGTTGTTGTGACGGCAGTGTAGATGGAATTTTCACCGCAATATATCGTGCCTGGGAACTCGGAACCTCACGCACATGCATATCTGTTACTGATGGAGAAGATATGGAACTGTTTTCAGAATACAGATTTTTTGAAACTGACAGTGAACTTGCCGCCAAGGTAGCTGCAAGTATAAGAAATAAGCTTTCACCGGATATATACACACAGGTGTATCATGCAGCTCTTTCAAGCGACAAGGACAGAGGAAATGTAATATATCATTTTTTAATAGACGCTTTCAAGGTTGGTAGCAGCATTGTCAACCATATGACGAATCCATATGTCATGCGTATATTCGAGCTTGAACGCAATGTGCGCCGTGAAGCACATAACTATCTTGGTTTTCTTCGTTTCGGACAATACTGTGATACTCATGGCAGCTTCATGCTTGCACGTTTTGCGCCTGACAATGATATTCTGGATTTGGTATCACACCACTTTGCTGACCGTCTATACAATGAGAACTGGCTTATAGCCGACACTTTACGTCTGCAATGTTCAATACACAATGCCGGAAGCCGCGAATATATATTTTCACAGATAAGCACCGATTATCTTGACAGCCTTGTCGATGCCACATGCGAGCATACTGCCGGTGCCTCTGTGGACAGCAATGAAGCCCTTGAAGCTTTATTTGAGATTTTCCGCACATCTGTATCGATAGAGGCAAGGCACAATATCAAGCTTCAACAGCAGCTCATGCCACTCAGATACCGCACTTATATGAACACTTACACCGATAATACAGGTAGCAATTAACCTCCCGCTTCCCTATGCACTCCTGCATTTACACATTATTTTGCAGAATATAACTGCTGCAACAGTGCTTATGCTTGTGGCTATAAGTGCCGGAATGACTATCTTTGCAGGTTCTACCGATCCATATGCCCTGCGATATGCAATGATATTCACCGGAATCAACTGTAATGATGATATATTCATTACGAGAAATGTACACATCTCATCCGATGCCGTATCGACATTAATCTGACTGTCACTGCATTTAAGCCTGTTAAGCTCCTCCATAGCCATAAGTCCCGGTCCTGTGGCACTCCATCCTGTTCCAAGCATATTCATAATGAAATTCAGGGTTATATATTCCACAGCTTTTTCCCCTTCTTCCCTACGAAGTCCCGGAAAAAGCCACAGCACAACCGGTCTTAACCCCTTAGACAGAAGTTTTACAATACCTGCATTGTCAGCAATCTCCATCAGACCGCACCACAGAGCCACTACTCCCGCCATAGATATAACAAGCTCTACTGCCTGAACAGAGCTGTCAAGCACCGCTGTCGATACCTCCGAAATATTACCAGACCACGCACCGTATATTATTCCGACCAAAAGCATAAATGCCCAGATATAATTAAGCATACTGTTTTATACCTCAATAGGGTTAGGGTGTCAAAACATGCCTGTTTAGTCTGCGCATATAACTTGTTATACACAGTTAAATAGCATATTATGACACCCTAGTCTTAATAGGACTGCTCCTCAACTATCCTTAAACAGCCGTAACCATTCCGGATTAAGACTAAACATTTTTTACTCAATTATATTCCGGGCATTTATATTTTATGATACCAGAATCACAATGTCATAAATCCAACGCAGGTGTGCTTGCGGATGAATTTATGATATCAATGTCTCTTTCTATACTTGTCTCCAAGATTTACTATTGTTCCGTCAGCTTCCTTTACGTCAATCTTATCGAGCTGTTTACGGAAATTGGCTCTGAAGTTGGCTATATATTTTCCTCTGAGCTCTGTCTGCTCCATAGCCTCCTCCTCAGTCAGACCCTCTTTTTTTGACTTGTGTGCGAGCTCATTTATTCTCGCAATCATAGCATCAAGTTCCTGCTCTGTCATGTATATCCTCTTTTCTGTTACTATTACTAGGTAATTGCGAAACTCAAATTTATCAATGAACAGTTGTGCAATTTTACTATATTGCAAGCCAGACTATTTGCAAACACCGGTGTTTAGCGGCTGTGTTTTAGCCGCTTACGCACCGCTGTGTTTGCAATGAAGCGAGAGCAATAGTTCGCAAAGCGAACTAATTCTGGCGGTAATATAGCAAAAGTGCACAACGTCTGATACCAATATACAGAGTTTCGCAATTACCTAGTTACTATTACTTCATGTAATCACGAAATTACATATACTGAATCCCGGACGTTATGCAATTTAATATTTAGCAGCAACTATCCTGATTCAGATAATCGTCCGTCTATATCTCAGCCGACACAATTAATTCCATGTCTCCGGCAAGTTCAATACTGTCACACGCCTTGGCAATTATAAAATGGTCACCTTTTTTTATCGAAGTGCCGTTGATGCTGCCGCTTCCGGCTGCAACACTTACCAGAAGATAATCCGCATTGAAGTCTTTCTCTTTTGACAATGCCAGTGTGGAATCATCATTAGCATTTACAACAAGCTTCCATACCCTGTAATATGCACTCTTCTCCATGAGAACAGGCTTATTCTTCTTGACAACCGCAAAATTATGGATACTGTCCTGTGCCGCAGATGCAGGTGCATTTATCACATCAATCGACTTCTCAACATGAAGCTCTCTCTTCTTTCCGTTAGAAAGACGGTCATAGTCATATACACGGTATGTAATGTCACTGTTCTGCTGTGTCTCAAGAAGCATCACGCCTGCTTTTATGGCATGAACCGTTCCCGGTACAATAGAGACAAAATCGCCCTTATGTACAGGCACTTCACGAATGAATTCATTCCATCTTCCTTCATGAATCATTCTTGCACACTCTTCCTTGTCCTTGGCATTATGCCCAACAACCAATGTTGCATTCTCAGGACAGTCGAGTATGTACCAGCATTCAGTTTTACCTAACGAGCCATTTTCGTTAAGCTTAGCATAATCATCCGATGGATGTACCTGAATGCTTAAGTCAGCTTTTGCATCAATTATCTTAGTGAGAAGCGGAAATACTCCGGACACTTTGTCCTTTCCGAACACCTCAGGGTGCTCACTCCAAAGCTTAGACAGCTTCATCCCTGAATACTCACCATTTTTAACAGTGCAGTCGCCATTAGGATGAGCACTGATTCCCCAGCACTCACCCGTATCATCGCCCGGAATATCATATCCGAATTCCGTGGCAAGACGATTGCCACCCCATATCATTTCTTTAAAAACAGGCTCCAAAAAAATCAACCCATTACTGCTCATAACCGTTCCCCTTAATATTTTTATAAAGTCTCTGCCAAAATCAGAAGCACTGCCATTTTCATGCAGGAATGATGCAACAGCTCTCTGATTCTAATTGCATTATATAGTTACGGATATCTGCAAAATATCGGTGTATCCGTATTAATGTCTGTAGTAATTTATGAGGCATCCGTCCAATATTATCTGTCTTTCATCGTCTGTCAGTTCGCCTATCTTTAATGTGAACTCATTAAGCTTATCCTTCACAACGTATGCCTTGACTTCGGATACTTTATCTCTTATCGCTGCTGCCGCACCCGGAATGAATATGAAATCACCATTCTTAAACGGAAGCTCTCCTTCATCAATTATAAATGGGATGAGTCCCCAGTTGATAAGATTGGAGCGATATCTCTTAGTTGCATACTCATTTGCAATGTTAGCAAGACCGCCAAGCACTCTCTGACAGGAAGCTGCCTGCTCGCGCGCCGAACCGTCACCCGGCTTAACAGCAAATATTGTGCTTCCGATTTCGGTGTCCGAAACCTTAAGCTCAGGATATGCTTCCTTAATCACTGTAAATGCACGCTTCACTTCATCGTTGCTCTCCATAGGACATGCACCGCTTCTTCTTACCTCCTCGGCTGCCCTCATCTCCTTGGCAAGTCCGACATAAGCCGGATCCTTTCTTGAGAGTGTGAACTCTGCAAGTCCAAGAGGATTCGAACGATATGATGATGTCTCTCCGGAAGGAATAAGTTCATCCGTTGTCGTTACAGGATCATGAATCTCCGATACGACCTTGAGAAGAATATTATCGGTGAGTGCAACCTGCTCCGGCCAATCCTTAATATTCGGCCCGAACTTAATCTCAACAGACGGGTCTGCAACTCCCTTGCTGTCAAACACTCTGTTCTCATATATTGTCTTATCAAAATGGTATGTAGGATTTGTAAATTCCACATCAACATCCGTAGCTGCTGTAAGATATCCCTTGTTAGCCGCTGTCGCTGCTATAGAACGAGCATCCATAAGTGCAACTGAGGCAATCTGACCATTCTGTAACTTAGAACCCTCTCTATTAGGGAAGTTACGTGTTGAATGACGAATACTGAATGCATTGTTAGCAGGCGTATCCCCGGCACCAAAGCAAGGTCCGCAGAATGCTGTCTTTACTATAGCTCCTGTCGTCATGAGGTCTGCAAGTCTGCCATTTCTTGCAAGCTCAGCATATATAGGAGTACTTGCAGGATATACGCTCAACGTAAATTCATCAGCACCAATGCTCTTGCCCTTCAAAATATCTGCCGCAGCACAGATATTCTCAAAGCCGCCTCCTGCGCAGCCTGCTATAATTCCCTGCTCAACATAGAGCTTTCCATTTCTCACTTTGTCCTTTAATGTAAAAGGAACCTTGTTGTCAAGGCTTACCACTGCACGCTTCTCAACATCGTCAAGAATGTCCATAAGATTTGCACTTAGTTCTTCAATAGTATATACATTGCTAGGGTGGAAAGGCATTGCAATCATAGGCTTAATTGTACTCAAATCGACATACACAACACCATCATAGTATGCGATATCGCCCGGATTAAGCTCGCTGTAGCACTCGCCACGTCCATGCACCTCATAGAACTCTTTTACCTTCTCATCAGTTCTCCATATAGATGAAAGACATGTTGTCTCAGTTGTCATTACATCAATGCCTATTCTGAAATCGGCACTCAGATTAGAGACCCCCGGTCCAACGAACTCCATAACCTTATTCTTTACATATCCGTTGCCAAACACTGCTCCGATAATTGCAAGTGCAACATCCTGAGGGCCAACTCCCTTCATCGGCTCGCCCGTCA
>OGKR01001059.1_pt1 | contig 23121 bp, 18 predicted proteins | sample 1572431 | NCBI WGS metagenome assembly OGKR01 (sample SAMEA2582079, study PRJEB24529) | metagenome | biome: Human gut stool | place: China | collected 2011 | reverse complement strand
GTTATAGGTGTTATTTCACTTAAGTTTTTCCCAAAAACTTCTTTAACCAAGGCCATGTATGTTGTTCTTGGATGCATTTCTTTAATATTAGGTGTTATTGGTATTTTTTTACCTATTCTTCCGACTACACCTTTTTTACTGCTTACACTTTATTCTTTTGCGAAAGGTTCTTCTCGTTTAGAACAATGGTTTTTAGGGACGAAGCTTTATCAAAAACACCTAAAATCCTTTAATGAACGTCGTGCATTGACGAAAAAAGCAAAAATTTCTATTCTAACGTTTTCAACCACAATGCTTTTAATTGGCTTTTATTTTACCCCAAGTGTTGTGGGTCGAACGATCATTGCCATTTTAATTGCGGTAAAATATTGGTTCTTTTTCTTTTGGATTAAAACAGAAGACGTTGAAAATGGATAATTCTTTCCTTACTTGGCTTAAAAGTGCGGTTATTTTCGGTGTCGTTTTTGGATTGAGTGGTTGTGATAAATTAAACAGCCAGAAATCGATAAACACAGAAACGGATGAGCAACCAACACAAAGCCAGTCTATCAAACAAGAGAATACTTCAAAACCGAATCGTACATTACTGACTCGAGCGTTTACTCATCCCCCTTCTTTTGAGCCTTGGTTTGTGCGTTATCCTGAACAAGAAAACTTATTGCGCGATTTATATGAAGGCTTAACGGCTTATGATCAGGAAGGACGAATCGTGCCTGGTATCGCAGAAAGTTGGCAAACCAAAGACAATAAAACCTGGATCTTTACCTTGCGTGAAGGGCTTCGTTGGTCAAATGGTGATTCTTTAGTCGCCCAAGATGTCATGCTTTCTTGGCAAGCATTGTCTCAATCCAATAGTCCTTTAAGATCTTATTTGGCTTATCTCAATCTAAAAAATGCGAAAGGCGTTTTAGAGAAAAATAAACCTTTTAAGAGTTTAGGAATTTATGCGGAAAATGACCGCACTTTACGTATTGAGCTTGATAAACCAACACCGTATTTGCCGGAAATGTTGGCGCATATTAGCCTTGTGCCACAATATAGCGATCCTGATCACCCGGTGACAAACGGGGCTTATATGCTCGAAAGTGAAAGTGTGAAAAGCATACACTTAACTAAAAACCCCTATTATTGGCAGAAAAATAATGTCGCTTTTGAGCGCGTAGCCTATTTGCCTTTTGTTGAACCTAAATTGGCTGAATTTGATGTGGTGGTTGATGTGCCAGAAGTACATTCAGATCTTCAACATTTTCCACAGCTTTGCGGTTATTTTTACGAATTTAATCTGAAAGATCCTAAAGTTGCTAAGGTAGATGTGCGTAAGGCGATAGCGTCGTTGGTTTCTGTTACTAATATTGTGAATAATGAGATTCCAGCGGCAATTCCGAGTTCGTATTTCTTACCGAAAGCCATGTTAAATGGACAAGATTCAAGATGGGAGCCTGTTGTAGCCGAGCAGTTATTAGCTCAAAATAAAATTGATGAAAGACATCCATTACATTTAAATGTGCTTTATGATGAGGCGCCATTGCATGTGAATATCGCGCAGCGCTTAGTGGGGCAATTGACTCAATCAGATATGTTGCGCGTGGATGCCCAACCAGTCAATTGGCAAACATTACAAATGAAACGGCAAAAAGGTGATTTCCAAGTCATTCGTTCTGGCTGGTGTGCGGACTTTAATCATCCGATGGCATTTTTGGGCTTGTTCTATTCTAAAAGTCCGGATAACAAAAATGGCTATGCTAATGCAGAATACGATCAACTTTTTGAGCAAGCATTGAAAAGTTTAAATGAAAAAGAGCGGTCAGAAATTTACTTAAAATTAAGTGAGAAGATCCAACAAGAAAACCTTGCTTTACCGCTTTTCCAATACACCACACCTGTTTATATTTCTCCTACTATTATGGGGGTGAAGAAAAATCCAGTAGGGGTTATTTATAGTAAGGATCTGTGGCGAAAAGTTGAAAGCTGAAGCTAATTAAGAAAGTTGTTCATATAGGTAATGAACAACTTTTTTATTAAATTTTAATAAAAGTGCAAAGTAACACTCTTTACTTTTTATTTTTATACGATACAATACATAACAAATCAACCTAGAGGGAAATCCTTATGTTAAAAATGAATGATTTGGTTAAGCTTAGTCATACACCAAAATCCACGGTGCTGTACTATGTGAAAGAAGGTTTGTTGCCAGAACCGGTGAAAGATAAACCGAATTTTCATCTCTATGATGAATATTGTGTGGAGTTGCTCAGTTTTATTAAATATCTACAAAGCAATTTCAATGCGACGATTTCACAAATTAAAGCACTTTTTGCTCATCCTAGTTTTGATTGGAATAATCCTTATGAAAGTCTTATTGGATTATTAGACATTATCATGGGAGCTGAAAATGAAGTGTTTTCAGTCGAGCAGCTTTCTGCAGAATTTCATCTTTCTACTCAGCAAATAGAAGATATGGTAGCGGAAGGATTATTGAATCCTCGTGAAGGCATTTTTACAGCAAAAGAACGTGATATTTTGGCGATCTTGGCTCGTTGTGATGAAGCCGAAATGGATGTAGTGAAAGCTTATTTAGCTGCAGCAAAAATGTTAGCAGAAAAAGAGGTGAATGTGACTTTAGCGGCATTAGCCAATAGCGAACAAAAAGATGAAAAATTAAAACACTTATTTGATTTATTGTTGGTGTTAAAACCTTATCTCTTGAATATGAAAACCTTTAATCTTTATCAAGCGGAGAGTGCGAAATGAAACTCTTAAAATATGCTGGCTTTGTACCGTATTTAGCCATTGCCTTTATTAATGCCAGTGTGGATTTGGCACATAAAATTACCATTCAAAATGTGTTGCTGAAAAGTTTTTCAGGCGAGAGTTTGGTGGTTTTAACGGCATTAATTAATGCGATGATTTTATTGCCATTTATTTTCTTATTTTCCCCTTCGGCATTTATTAACGATAAATTTTCTCGCACCAATGTGATTCGTTATAGCAGTTTAGCGGCTGTGGTGATCAGTTCGGGGATTTTATTGAGTTATATGACGGGAATGTTTGCTATTTCCTTTGTACTGACATTGATTTTGGCAGCACAAAGTGCGGTTTATTCTCCGGCCAAATATAGCATTATTAAATCAATTGTGGGTACTGAAAATATCGGTATGGCAAACGGTGTGATTCAAGCGCTCACTATTGTGGCTATTCTATTTAGTTCTTTTGCATTTTCTTTCTTCTTTGAAGCGCATTATGTGGCGTCTGATGATCCGAATGAAGTATTACAAAGTGTTTGGGTGATAGGTGTAGCATTAGTATTACTGAGTGCGTTAGAAGCCTATTTTGCTTTTAAAATTCCATTCTTTAAGCAAGAAGCTGAAAATACAGATGGTCAGTTTGATATGAGAAAATACCTTTCTTTAGGGTATTTAAAAGATAACATTCGCACATTAAAAGCAGATCAAAATATTTGGTTGAGTGTTATTGGACTAAGCCTGTTTTGGGGCGTGTCACAAATTATTGTGGCGGCATTCCCTGCGCATTATAAAGCGATGTTCAATGAAGATAATGCTGTTGTCATTCAAGCGATTCTTGCAGTGAGTGGAATAGGACTTGTGCTTGGTTCATATCTTGCTGGACGTGCCTCTCGTTTGCATATTGAGTTAGGTATTGTTCCGCTTGGTGCATTGGGTATTTGTGCATCATTATTCTTCTTAACTCTCGCGCAAAGTGGGGTGGTATTAGCACTTTGTTCTTTTGTCTTTGGTTTCTCTGGCGGTTTATTGATCGTGCCATTGAATGCGACAATTCAGTATTTCGCACCTGAGAAAATCAGCGGCAAAATCATGGCGGGTAATAACTTTGTACAAAACGTGTTCATGGTGGTCTTTTTGCTATTAAGCATTGTTTTTGTACAACTTAATGTTTCGACTCAAGGTTTATTCTTAGTAACTTCTGCTACATGTTTTGCTGCGAGTTTATATACCATGTCGAAAGTGCCCCATTTATTTACGCGTTTATTTTTGCTCTTTGCGTTAAAAGCGAATTACCGTTTTCATGTGGATGGCTTAAAAAATCTTCCACAAAGTGGTGGAGTTCTATTATTAGGTAACCATATTAGCTGGATTGACTGGTTAGTGTTACAAGCGGCTAGCCCTCGTGCGATTAAATTTGTCATGTATCGTCCAATTTACAACAAATGGTATCTCACTTGGTTCTTCCGTATTTTCAAAGTCATCCCAATTGGTGGTGGTTCAAGCCGTGAATCTATTGAAACCATTCGTGAATATTTAGCGCATGGTGAAGTAGTGGCTTTATTTCCAGAAGGTCATATCAGCTATAACGGTCAAATTAATGAGTTCCAAAAAGGCTTTGAGCACGTATTAAAAGATTTAGAGAATGTGACGACGGTTCCGTTCTATTTACGTGGATTATGGGGTAGCAGTTTCTCCCGCGCAGATTCTTTCTATAAGAATTTAACGAAACGCCAAGGTAAACGTGAAATTTTAGTGGCATTTGGTAAACCAATTCATGGCTTTATTGATGCGACAGCGATGAAGCAAAAAGTACTCGAACTTTCTTTCTCCGTATGGGAAAAAGTCATGAGTAAACGTAAACCGCTTATGCATCATTGGTTGAGTTCAGCAAAATCGAATTTATTCAAAGAAGCGGCTGTGGATGCACAAGGCACTAAACTGAATAACCTGAAATTTATTGCTGCAGTGTTAATGTTTGTGAAAACCTTGAAAGCAGCTTTAGGGAATGAAAAAAATGTCGGTGTGCTATTACCAAGTTCATCAATCGGGGCAATTATTAATATGACCCTAATGGTGATGGGTAAAGTACCGGTGAATTTAAACTACACGCTAAGCCCAGAAGTAATGGAAAAAGCGTTGAAAAAAGCCAACATTTCGCAAGTCATTACTTCTGAAAAATTCTTGGATAAATTGAACGCAAAAGGTTTTGACTTTAGCCAAGTGGTGGCTGATAAAGCCCTCTTTATGGAAAATTTAGGGAAATCAATCACTAAAGCGAATAAAGTGCGGTCATTTTTAACCGCGTTTTTGGCGCCACAATGGTGGATTAAATTACGTTACTTTGCAGACGTAAGCTTGGAAGATACTGCAACCATCTTATTCAGTAGTGGTAGTGAAGGTGATCCAAAAGGCATTGAATTAAGCCATAAAAATCTACTGACAAATATTAAACAGATCGGTGAATTATTAAACTTTCACAAAGATGATGTGATTTTGAATTCCTTACCAATTTTCCACTCATTCGGATTAACCGTGACAACCTTATTGCCATTATGTGAAGGCATTAAAATGGTGAGTGTGGCGGATCCGACAGATGGGGCGACAGTAGGAAAAATGTGTGCTCGACATCGGGTGAGTATTTTATTCGGTACTTCAACTTTCTTTAGATTATATGTACGCAATAAGAAATTCCATCCGTTAATGCTACAAAACGTACGTATGGTTATTGCGGGCGCCGAAAAATTGAAAGCAGATGTAAAAGAAGCCTTTAAACTTAAATTTGGCTTAGAAATTTACGAAGGCTATGGCGCAACTGAAACCGCACCGGTAGCTAGTGTAAATATGCCTAATTTACTTGATCCGGAAACTTTACAAGAATTTACCTTCAATCAAGCCGGTACGGTTGGTATGCCATTACCAGGCACCATTATTAAAATTGTAGATCCGGAAAGTTTGCAGGAATTACCCGTCGGCGAAGACGGTTTGATCTTGATTGGTGGTGGGCAAGTCATGAAAGGTTATTTGAATGCACCAGAAAAAACAGCAGAAGTGATTGTTGAAATTGACGGTGTACGTTATTACAAAACTGGCGATAAAGGCCATATCGATCATAACGGCTTTATTACCATTGTGGATCGTTATTCTCGATTTGCTAAAGTCGGCGGTGAAATGATCAGCCTTGGCAGCGTGGAAGAGAAACTTTCACAAGTATTTGATGAAGAAAATCAATTTGTTGCTGTTGCATTGAGCGATGATAAAAAAGGCGAGAGCATTGTACTTTTAATCAAATCTGCACTTTCTTTAGATGAGATCAATGAACGCATTAAAGGATTAAATGTACCGCCGATTATGCTACCAAGCCAAGTCTTCTTAGTGGATGAAATTCCAATGTTAGGAAGTGGTAAAGTGGATTTCAAAGGCGCGAAGAACTTAGCGATGAGTTTGGTTAAGTAAAGAACACTGTAATAAATAAAAGAGCGGTTAATTTGTCCGCTCTTTTTGTTATTTAATGAACCTCATTTAGGTGTTTTCAGCATCTTTAACCTTACATCAACGTACCGACATATTTGAGCATAACCCCAGCGGCAATCGCAGAGCCAATTACACCGGCAACGTTTGGTCCCATGGCATGCATAAGAAGGAAGTTTTGATTATCCGCTTCTAATCCGATTTTGTTAGAAACGCGAGCAGCCATAGGAACGGCAGATACGCCCGCAGAACCAATGAGTGGGTTGATTTTGTTTTTGCTGAATTTGTTCATCAATTTTGCCATTAATACGCCACTGCCTGTACCGATTCCGAAAGCAATGACACCAAGAATTAAAATACCTAATGTTTGCGGTTGTAGGAATTTATCGGCAATCAGTTTAGAGCCCACAGATAAGCCAAGCACAATAGTTACGATGTTAATTAGGGCGTTTTGTGTGGTGTCGCTTAAACGTTCCACTACGCCGCTGACACGCATGAGATTACCGAAACAGAACATCCCGAGTAATGGCGCGGCATCCGGTAAGAGTAAACCAACGAGCAACAACAAAATAACCGGGAATAACACTTTTTCACGATTACTTACATGGCGCATTTGTGTCATGCGGATTTTGCGTTCTTCTTCTGTGGTTAACGCTTTCATAATCGGCGGTTGAATTAACGGCACTAATGCCATGTAGGAGTAGGCCGCCACCGCAATTGCGCCAAGCAATTCAGGTGCCAGTTTACTGGTGAGATAAATCGCTGTCGGACCATCTGCACCACCGATAATACCGATAGACGCGGCTTGAGGTAGCGTAAATTCGATAATGCCGAAATAATTTAAGGCTAACGCACCAAGCACGGTAGCGAAAATGCCGAATTGTGCAGCCGCACCAAGTAACAATGTTTTTGGATTGGCTAATAACGGACCAAAGTCTGTCATTGCACCTACGCCCATAAAAATGACCAATGGTGCAATGCCGTATCCAATCGCAACTTTATAAAACAAAGCCAAAATACCGGCGCTGTAACCCATATCCATAGATAAAGCTTCTAATTGATTTATCATGGATATTGGTGCAGAAGTCATCGCTGTTTTAATCGCAGCAAGATCGGGTGATACCCCCAACTGAGCGGCGATTACCGCAATTTGCTCTGGTGAGCCGAGATGAAGCAAATTCTCTAATGCTGTCATGGCTAGCCCTGCTTCAGGGATATTTGACAATAATCCGCCGAAACCAATTGGTAGCAACAGCAAAGGTTCAAATTTGCGCGAAATGGCAAGCCACAGCAAAAGCAGGCTCACAGCGATCATTACTGCTTGCCCCCATTGCAGATGGAATATGCCCATCCCTTTAATTAACGCAATAATACTCTCCATAGACCATTCCTTATGCTAAGGTCATCACGGTGTCACCTACGGCGACAGCATCACCAGCTTTAACGCAAATGCCGCGTACGGTACCAGCTTGTGCAGCTTTCACTTCGGTTTCCATTTTCATGGCTTCGAGAATGAATAATACATCGCCAGCTGCTACGGTTTGACCTTCTGTTGCAACTACTTTCCAAATATTACCCGCCATCGGTGCCGTTACTGGTGTACCACCCATTGCTGGAGCAGGAGCCGCTTGCGGCGCAGCTTGAGGCGCTGTAGTCGCCACATGAGAAATATCGCCGCCTTCGCTTACTTTCACTACAAAGGCTTTGCCTTCCAATTCCACGGTATAAACAGCAGAGCCAGAAGCAGTTGGTGCAGCTTTAGAAACTGGTTTATTTTCCATCGTACTTTCATTGCCGGTTGGGGCTGGTTCAAAGGCGGCAGGGTTGTTACGGTTTTCTAAAAATTTCCATGCAATTTGAGGGAAGAGCGCCACGATTAAAGCATCATCTACGGCGTTGTCTGCCAATTTCACGCCTTTCGCTTTAGCTTGTTCAGCCACTTCAGCTTCAATTTTCGCCATTTCAGGTGCAATGTGATCAGCAGGACGGTCAGTTACTGGCGCAGCCCCTTCTAATACGCGAGCTTGCAATGCACTATCTACCGGTGCTGGTGTTTTACCGTATTCGCCTTTTAAAATACCGGCCGTTTCTTTGGCGATAGTTTTGTAGCGTTCGCCAGTAAGTACGTTAATAACAGACTGTGTACCAACAATTTGAGAGGTTGGTGTAACGAGTGGAATATAACCCAAATCTTTACGCACACGTGGGATTTCTTCTAACACCAAATCTAATTTATCGGACGCATTTTGTTGTTTTAATTGGTTTTCTAAGTTAGTGAGCATGCCACCTGGCACTTGCGCCACTAAAATACGGCTATCAACACCGCGTAATTGACCTTCAAATTTGGCGTATTTTTTACGTACATTACGGAAATAAGTCGCAATTTTTTCCAAGCGTGGAATATCTAAACCCGTGTCATATTCTGTGCCTTGTAAGGTGGCGACTAGGGATTCTGTTGCAGGGTGACCATAAGTGCCTGACATAGAAGAAATCGCTGTATCAATACCATCTACACCAGCTTCAACCGCTTTTAATAACGCCATTTCTGCCATACCAGTGGTGGAGTGGCAGTGTAAATGCAATTCTACGTCGAAACGTTTTTTGATTTCGCGTACTAAGTCTGCCGCCGCCATTGGATTTAAAATACCGGACATGTCTTTGATGACCAAACTGTCGATACCAATTTCAAGTAATTGTTCTGTGGTGTCGAGCCAGGTTTGCATGGTATGAACTGGGCTAGTGGTATAACTTAATGTCCCTTGAGCATGACCACCAAATTTACGTACTGCTTGCAACGCGGCTTTCATATTACGCGGGTCATTGAGCGCATCGAATACGCGGAAAACATCCATACCATTCGCTACACAACGTTCTACGAAACGTTCTACCACGTCATCAGCATAGTGGCGATAGCCTAATAGGTTCTGACCTCGTAATAACATTTGTAATGGGGTTTTTGGACAGGCTTTTTTCAATTCGCGCAAACGAACCCACGGATCTTCACCTAAAAAGCGAATACAGCTATCAAATGTTGCACCGCCCCAAGCTTCCAATGACCAATAGCCGATATCGTCTAATTCATGAGCAATTGGCAACATATCATCAAGACGCAAGCGAGTTGCGAAAAGTGATTGGTGGGCATCACGAAGCACCAGTTCTGTCATTTTAATTTTTTTAGCCATAGTAAAATCCTTATTTTATTTGAACTGTTGGGTACGGCGATGGTGTGCGATAGCCGCTGCAATCACAGGACGTAAACGCTCAAAATCGTCAGTTGGTGCCGCAGAAAGTGCGGTTGAATTTTGGGATGTTTTGGGTTCGGGTTGAGGTTCAGGAAAGAATCGGTTAATAAGTTTAGACATCACCCCAATTGCCCAAATTAAAATGAGCAAAAAGACCAATACAAAACCCATCCCTGAAAACATCAGGTTAATTCCTTCGCCTATAAGTGCTGAGGGAGTCATCATTTTTCTTCCTTATTTGTTTGAAAAAATGGACAATTTTATTCTAATCTATCTGTTCAAATAAAACTGTGATGAAGATCATAATTTGAAATATAGGCACACAATAAAAGGGGAAAAGTGCGGTTGATTTTGAAGATATTTTTGCGTGAGCTAAATATTATTAATGAGTCATCTCTCTTAAAAATAATTCATATAAAGTTTATAAAAACTAAAAGGGCTAAGTCCTGCAGTTACAGAACTTAGCGCTAGAATTAAATAATCTTGCTTTGTTGATAGGAAGGAGAATTATTCTACTTTTACAATCCAGCCTTCAGGTGCTTCCACATCACCGAATTGGATACCAGTTAACTCGTTGTAAAGTTTACGTGTAACAGGACCTACTTCAGTTTCTGAATAGAACACGTGGAATTTGCCTTTGTGTTGAATACCACCTACTGGCGTAATCACGGCGGCAGTACCACAAGCCCCCGCTTCTGCAAATTGATCAAGTTGATCGATATACACATCACCTTCGATAGCTTCCATACCTAAGCGTTCTTTTGCTATGTGAAGCAATGAGTATTTAGTGATACTTGGTAAAATAGAGTCAGAAGCTGGCGTGATAAATTTGTTATCTTTAGTAATACCAAAGAAGTTTGCTGCGCCGACTTCTTCAATCTTAGTGTGAGTTTTTGGGTCAAGATAGATCGCATCTGCGAATTTACGCTCAGGTGTACCAGCTTCAGCCGCCAATTCATGTGGAAGCAAACTTGCTGCATAGTTACCACCTACTTTTACACCACCTGTACCCATAGGTGCAGCGCGGTCGTAATCAGTTGTAATGAAGTTAGATGGTGCTAAACCGCCTTTGAAGTATGCGCCTACAGGGCAGCAGAATACAGAGAAAATAAATTCAGGTGCGGTTTTTACACCGATATTCGCGCCAGTACCAAAGAGGAATGGACGTAAATACAATGTCGCACCAGATCCGTAAGGACCTAACCATTCTTGGTTTGCTTTCACCACTTCTTTACAAGCACGGATAAATAATTCTGTTGGCACTTGTGGCATTAATAAGCGATCAGAGGTGTGTTGCATGCGTTTTGCATTTTGATCAGGACGGAATAAGTTGATTGAACCATCTTTACAACGATAGGCTTTTAAGCCTTCAAAGCATTGTTGACCATAGTGAATAGCCGTTGAACCTTCGTGGATATGTAGCATATTATCGGTGGTGAGTTTACCTTCATCCCATTTACCATCTTTCCAATGTGCGATGAAACGGTAATCTGTTTTGATATAACTAAATCCAAGATTGTTCCAGTCTAAGTCTTTCATTTTGCTTCCTTAATTTGTATAAATAATTTTATGAATGGAAATGCAGTTAATCTACACCATTACGATAACTATGAAAACCTTTAAACACAAAAATATTGTGATTTCTCAAAATTTTTATTGGATTTTCAAATTTGTGAAGTTGGTCAGGAAATAAAATTTTGCTTATGTTAGAATGCCAGGAATAAAAAAACGCCGCTCGAAACGAGCAGCGCTTAACCAGAATGGTTTAATATATACAGGAAGTAAATGAGTAACTTAATTGTTACTCCAGTTCGGAGAACCGAACTATATGCAAACACAACATCATACTTAAGTCTGAAACTCATTAACTTGTAAGGAATTACCAATCATTAAGTATGGGTGTATTGTAGGTAGAAGGTGATGGAAGGACAAATGATGTTTTTTTATTTGATGCATAAAAAAAACTAATCCGAATTGAATCTACGTTATTATAAACTAAAATTTAGCTGTTGGGAAGAATTATGTATAAACGTTTGCCTCCCTTGAATTCATTGAAGTCTTTCGAGTCTGCGGCACGACATTTAAGCTTCACAAAAGCGGCAGATGAACTTTTTGTGACACAAGCCGCAGTGAGCCATCAAATAAAATTATTAGAAGATTTTTTGAGTGTTGAGCTTTTTATTCGTAAAAATCGTTCACTCGAATTGACGGAATTTGGGAAAGCCTACTTTGTTGATATCAATAAAATCTTACGAAAATTAAATGAAGCAACTGAACGTTTATTAACACTTAAAGCAGAGCCACATTTGGCAATTAGTGTACCACAAACTTTTGGTATTCAATGGCTTGTGCCACATTTGAGTGATTTTAATAAGCAACACCCTGAGATTGAAGTACGCTTGAAGGGCGTGGATCAAGATGAAGGTTTATTGAATAAAGAAATTGATATTGCCATTTATTATGGAAAGGGTGATTGGGAAAATTTACAGGTTGATCGTTTAGGCGAAGAAAACCTCGTGATTTTGGCCGCGCCTTCATTGCTTGAGAAAACACCAGTAAGTTGTCCTGATGATTTGAAAAAGCATACGCTGATTCACACGCATACCCGAGATAACTGGCAAGCGATGGCGGATTATCTCAAATTAGATGATTTGAATATTCAGCAAGGCCCATTATTTAGCCACACCTTTATGGCATTGCAAGCAGCCGTTCATGGGCAGGGTATTGCGTTAGCGAATCGTATTTTGGCTCAGCAAGAAATTGAAAACGGTCATTTGCAAATTGTGTTACCAACCGAATTGCGGGACCCGAAATCATTCTATGTGGTCAATCATTTAGATCGTTTAGATGATGAGCAAATTCAAGCCTTTAGAAAATGGATTAAAGATTCAATTAAATTAGGAAAACATGAATAAATTAGCCTTATATTGTCGAATTGGCTTTGAAAAAGAAGTCGCGGCAGAAATTACCGACCGAGCCTCTGAGCGTGGTGTATTTGGTTTTGCTCGTGTCGTAGAAAATAGCGGTTATGTAATTTTTGAATGTTATCAACCAGGCGATGCGGATCGCTTAGCGAGGGAAATCCCTTTTAATCGTTTGATTTTTGCGCGCCAAATGATCGTTGTGTCAGATCTCTTAGAAAATCTCGATCCTCAAGATCGTATCTCGCCAATTTTGGCTCAATATGAACACATTGCAAAAGACATTAATCTTAAGCAAGCGGTAGAGCTATTTGTCGAAACAGCAGATACCAATGAAGCCAAAGAGCTTTCGACATTTTGCCGAAAATTTACCGTACCGTTGCGCCAAGCGTTGAAAAAACAAGGTTGGTTACAAGGTAAGCCGAATGCAAAGCGCGGTCAGATTTTACATTGTTTTTTTACTCAGCCGAATTGTTGCTATGTGGGGTATTCCTATCTTGGCAATAATTCAACCCATTTTATGGGAATACCACGTTTGAAATTCCCAGCGGATGCGCCAAGCCGTTCAACTTTAAAATTGGAAGAAGCGATTTTAACCTTTATTCCTCGAAATGAAGAAAGTAAACGCTTAAATGAAAATATGGTTGGCGTTGATCTCGGTGCATGCCCTGGCGGCTGGACCTATCAATTAGTGAAACGTGGTTTATTTGTGTATGCAGTTGATCACGGCAAAATGGCGGCCAGTTTGCATGATACTGGCAGAATAGAGCACTGCCCGGAAGATGGATTTAAATTCCAACCACCAAAACGTAAGCATATTGATTGGCTCGTGTGTGACATGGTAGAGCAACCAAGTCGAATTGCGAATTTAATTGGAAAATGGTTGATTAACGGCTGGTGTCGAGAAACCATTTTCAACTTGAAATTGCCAATGAAAAAACGTTATCAAGAAGTGATGTTGTGCCTAGAAAATCTTGCAGTGATGTTGGCAGAAAGAGAACTGGAATTTGATATTCAGGCGAAGCATTTGTATCACGATCGCGAAGAGATTACGGTGCATATTGCATTAAAATAGAAAAGCAAAGAGCGGTCAAAAAAACGTTGAATTTTTTGACCGCTCTTTTAATTTAAGCAATTATTTATTGGCTAAAATCACTGCGCGAGTTGGGGCTTGATAGCCTTCGATGGTTTTACTGTGATCGTTTGGATCTAAGAAATCAATCAAACTTTCATTTTCTAACCAATCCGTTTTACGCTGTTCTTCTAATGTTGTGGTGGCGACATCCACACAACGCACATTAGTAAAGCCGACTTTTTCTAACCAATTAATAAGTGCAGCAACAGAAGGAATAAAATATATGTTTTTCATTTTTGCATAGCGATCTGAAGGGACTAATACCGTATTCACATCGCCATCAACCACTAAGGTTTCTAAGACGAGCTCGCCACCTTTTACTAATTGATTTTTTAGCTGTGTGAGATGATCAAGTGGTGATTTACGATGATAAAGCACACCCATTGAGAATACTGTATCAAATGCTGCAAGTGGTTGCATTTCTTCAATACCTAATGGGATTAAGTTAGCTCGACGATCGTTATTTAATAATTTTCGAACGGCTTCAAATTGGCAAAGGAAAAGTTCGGTTGGATCAATACCCACCACCATTTTTGCACCTTCACCAACCATGCGCCACATATGGTAACCGCTACCACAGCCTACATCTAAAATGGTACGATCTTTTAATGGCGCAAGATGAGGCAAAACACGATCCCATTTGAAATCAGAGCGCCATTCGCAATCCACGTGAATATCAAATAAATGATAAGGTCCTTTTCGCCACGGCATCAATTGCTTCAAATGATGGATAATGCGTTGTTTTTCGCCCTCTGAAAGTGGGGAAGTGCGGTCAGATTTCACCGCATTTTTCAAATCGATGATATCCGCTTGTAAATCAGGGAGAAAGTCCACGATTTTTGACCATTTGGCATAATCACCATGGGTTTGTTTTTCCCATTCTTTTAACTGCAAAGGTAACGTTTCTAGCCAAGCAGATAAATTTGTAGTAGCAATTTGCTGATAAAAAGGACGAAAATTAATCATTATTTTGCTTCCTTATAGGCTTTTTCGGCTTTCTCGAAGGTTTCTTTGACTTCATTTTCTGGTTCATCAGAAATGAGCGAAACCACAATAATTGCAAGGCTAGCAAGAGCGAATCCGGGGATCATCTCATACACATTAAACCATTCACTGGTTTGAGGAATCACGGATTTCCAAGCAAAGACAACCACTGCGCCAACAACCATACCCGCCATCGCCGCTGATGAAGTCATGCGTTTCCAGAATAAGGAGAAAAGCACCACAGGGCCAAATGCAGAACCAAACCCAGCCCAAGCAAATTCAACGAGTTTTAATACTTTACTGTTTTCATCTTGCGCAATCCAAATGGCAATGCCCGCGATGACTAAAACCATTGCACGACCTAACCAGACTAATTCTTTTTCAGCGGCTTTTGGACGAATAAACCCTTTATAAAAATCTTCAGTAATAGAGCTAGAAGAAATTAATAATTGTGCGGAAAGTGTACTCATTACTGCTGCTAAAATTGCTGAAAGTAGAATACCGGCAATCCATGGATTAAAGAGTAATTTAGCTAGTTCAATAAACACTTGTTCTGGTTCATTATTTACTACGCTCGCAACACCAGGATTCGCAAAGAAATAAGGGATACCGAAGAAACCGATACCGATAGCACCAACTAAGCAAATCACCATCCACGTCATACTAATACGGCGTGCTTTGATTAGTGATTTCACCGAATAAGCCGCCATAAAACGCGCAAGGATATGCGGTTGACCAAAATAACCTAAGTCCCAAGCCGCTAAACTTAATAAACCTAATGGTGTGGTAGAACTAAATAAATCGGTAAAGTCTTTACTTGCCGCAATTTCAGCTTGATGGAGTACTTCCGTAAATTGTGATGTATCGCCTAAACTTAAAAAGATGAATAATGGCGTTAAAATTAAGGCAAAAATCATCAAAGTAGCTTGAATGGTATCAGTCCAACTCACCGCTAAAAATCCACCGATAAAGGTATAAATAATCGTCGCTAATGCGCCGTACCAAATGGCGGTGGAGTAGTCGACTGAGAATAGGTTTTGGAATAATTTCGCCCCAGCAACCACACCTGAAGCACAATAAATAGTGAAAAATACTAAGATAATTGATGCAGAGACAATTTTTAAGAGATGATGTGATGTGCCAAAGCGATGGTGGAAATATTCCGGTAATGTGAGCGCATTATTGTTAAATTCGGTATAGATCCGTAAGCGACCCGCCACGAGCAACCAGTTAAAATAAGCTCCAAGGATTAAACCAATGGCGATCCAACCTTCAACCAGGCCAGACACATACACCGCACCCGGCAAGCCCATTAATAACCAGCCAGACATATCAGATGCACCAGCAGACATCGCTGTCACAAAACTTCCGAGTTTACGACCACCTAAAATGTAATCGGATAAGTTGTTTGTATAATAATAGGCAAGGACACCGATTAAAATCATGCCGAAAATATAAATACTAAAAGTAATAAGTGTTGGGTCTAAACCAAACATTAAGTACCCCAAAAAAAGTCATGAAAATTTGAGAAAGGTCATATTTTACCTTATTTGGGTCTATTATTCTATTTTCCTTTTCGATAGACTTATACCATTAAAACTAAGGTCGAAAAAATGGATTCTGTTGAATTATTAATGAATGTTACGCCCAATGAAACCCGTGTTGCACTGGTGGAAACGGGCGTTTTAAAAGAAGTTCATATTGAACGTCAAGCCAAACGTGGCATCGTGGGGAATATATATAAAGGGCGAGTAACCCGTGTTTTACCGGGAATGCAGTCCGCGTTTGTGGATATCGGTTTAGAAAAAGCGGCATTTTTACACGCTTCCGATATTGTTTCACATACCGAATGTGTGGATGTGAACGAGCAAAAGCAATTCCGAGCAAAAAGCATTTCTGAACTCGTACGCGAAGGGCAGGATATTGTCGTTCAAGTGGTAAAAGATCCTTTGGGCACCAAAGGGGCAAGATTAACCACTGATATTACACTGCCTTCTCGTTATCTCGTCTTTATGCCAGAAAATAGCCATGTTGGTGTCTCACAACGTATTGAAAGCGAAGAAGAACGCGCAAGATTAAAAGCGTTAGTTGAACCTTTTTGTGATGAGTTAGGCGGCTTTATTATTCGTACTGCCACCGAAGGGGCAACGGAAGAAGAGTTACGCCAAGATGCTGAATTTTTAAAACGTTTATGGCGTAAAGTGCTTGAACGCAAAGGAAAATATCCAACACGCTCTAAAATTTATGGCGAACCCGCATTGCCACAGCGTATATTGCGTGATTTTATCGGCTCTAATTTAGAGAAAATTCATATAGATTCCAAACTTTGTTTTAACGAAGTCAAAGAATTTACCGATGAATTTATGCCGGAATTAAGTGAAAAATTAATGCTTTATACGGGCAGTCAGCCGATTTTTGATATTTATGGCGTAGAACGTGGTATTCAAAATGCCTTAGAGAAACGCGTGAATTTAAAATCTGGAGGCTATCTCATTATTGAGCAAACCGAGGCCATGACAACTATTGATATCAATACAGGTGCTTTCGTTGGTCATCGAAATTTAGATGAAACAATTTTTAACACCAATATTGAAGCCACTAAAGCCATTGCACAGCAGCTACAACTGCGTAATCTAGGCGGTATTATCATTATTGATTTTATTGATATGCAAACCGATGAGCATCGCAATCGCGTGATTGAATCCTTGGAAGAAGCCTTATCAAAAGATCGCGTAAAAACGAATGTGAATGGTTTTACTCAACTTGGCTTAGTGGAAATGACGCGTAAACGTACTCGCGAAAGTTTAGAGCACGTTTTGTGTGATGAATGCCCAACTTGTCAAGGTCGTGGACGGGTGAAAACGGTCGAAACGGTATGTTATGAAATTATGCGTGAGATCATTCGCGTTAACCACTTATTTTCGAGTGAACAATTTGTGGTTTATGCCTCTCCAGCCGTGGCGGATTATTTGATCAAAGAAGAATCGCACGGTTTATTGCCAGAGATCGAAATGTTCATCGGCAAACAGGTTCAAGTCAAAACAGAACAGTACTACAACCAAGAACAATTTGATGTAGTAGTGATGTAAAAGACAAAAGTGCGGTCAAATTCAACCGCACTTTTATCTTTAACTACTTCAATCTTTCTAACTGTTGAATAATGGTTTCATCAGGTTGTGATTGGATTTTTCGCATACGTATAAAGAGTAAAGCGGCGGCAATGGTTAAGGCAATGATAAATGCGACCCAGAAACCTTTTGCACCGATGCTTGGTACGATCCAATCTGTTCGAGAAAGAATATATCCAACGGGGATACCCACGCCCCAATAGGCAAGTAACGTGATGTAAAGGATAATTTTAGTATCTTTATAGCCACGTAAAATACCGCTAACTACTACTTGCACCGAATCCGAGAATTGATAAATTGCAGCTATCGTTAATAAGCTTCCCGAAAGAGCAATCACCGTTGTGTTATCGCCAACAATTAATGCCGCAATCTTATCGCTAAATAACCAAATAACCAAAGCTAATCCCGTTGCCACAATTAAGCCAAGAATAATAGCAGCGTAAGCCATGATCTTGGCTTTTTGTGGTGCATGATTACCGAGTTCTTGAGCGACTAAAATAGTGGCTGCCATTGCAATCGACACTGGGAACATAAATGCGACAGAGCTCGTGTTTAAGGCTACTTGGTGGCTAGCGACCACATCTGCACCTAATGGTGAAAGTAATAAACTACTTAAGGCAAACAGTGAGACTTCACTGCACAGCGCAATGGCAATAGGCAAGCCAAGTGCGGTCAATTTTTTCAGTGTTTTGATATCTGGTTTCTCAATAATCTTTTCAAAGACTTTTAAACTACGTTCATTATAGTTTTTGGCCGAATAGGTAATCATCAAAATTGCCATTGCCCAGTTGACAATGGCTGTTGCCACACCACAACCGACACCGCCCAATGCTGGTGCACCAAATTTGCCGTAAATAAACATATAATTCAGTGGAATATTCAGCATTAACCCCATGAAGGTAATCACCATGGCGGGGTTTGTTTTGGCAATGCCATCATTCAAACAGCGGAAATTAATCAGCAATAAATAGGCAGGCAAGCCCCACACCATCGCACGCAAATAATTCATCGTCACATCAGCCATATGGACATCCATATTCATAAACTGCAATATGAAATCATTATGATAGATGATGAGTGCAAGGGGAATCATCACTAAAAATGAAATCCAAAGGCCTTGTCTCACTTGGTGAGCAATGCGATGGCGCTGTCCTGAACCATTTAAATAGGAAATTGTTGGTGGCAAGGCGAGTAATAAGCCTTGTCCGAAAAGTACTAAAGGTAGCCAAATAGAGGCACCAATACCGACACCGCCTACATCAGCCGAGCTCACACGCCCCGCCATAATCACATCTACGGTGCCCATGCCAGTTTGAGCTAACTGAGCAAGCCCGATAGGTGTCGCAATTCGGATAAGTTTTTTAATATCAATACGGTATTGAGAAAAAAGACGAGAATTCATAAATTTTGCTATAATATTGGAAAAATTTTTAATGAAGGAATAATAATGTTTACAGGTATTGTACAGGGCGTCGCCCAAATTCATGCAATTAAAGACAGCGATAATTTTAGAACACAGATCGTAAAATTACCAGCTGAAATGCGAAAAGGCTTAGAAATCGGCGCATCAGTGGCGAATAATGGCGTGTGCTTAACCGTGACTGAAATTCATGATGATCTTGTAAGCTTTGACTTAATGCAAGAAACCTTGCGCATCACCAATCTCGGCAGCTTAAAAGCAGGGGATTTTGTGAATATCGAACGCGCGATGCAAATGGGTGCAGAAATTGGTGGGCATATTTTATCGGGCCACGTTTATTGTACCGCAAGCGTTTCACAGATTATCGAAAGCGAAAACAATCGTCAGATTTGGTTTAAATTACCCAATAAAGACGTGATGAAATACATTCTCACCAAAGGATTTATTGCGATTGATGGTATCAGCCTTACTATTGGTGAAGTGAAAAACGATGAATTTTGTGTGAATTTAATCCCTGAAACTTTACACAGAACACTTATCGGTAAGCGTCAAATTGGCGATTTAGTGAATATCGAAATCGATCCGCAAACTCAAGCAATTGTGGATACGGTGGAGCGGTATTTGCAAGGAAGAAAAGTGTAATATTCGAAAAAAAACTACTAGATGAATAAAACTTAAAAAAATGGTTTGTTTTAAATAAAGGTGAAAATATTAAATATGCTGTTATTTGATGATTGTGTGAAAATGATAAAAGAAGATTTCAATAAATTTAATCAGTCAGTTTTAGATAATTTGCATAAGCTTTCCACAGGAAGGGATAATTATAAAAACATATTATTTATTCAAACTATCAACCTATGTAAAGAGTTAGTTTATTTAATAGAAAACTATCAATTTTTATCAACCTCTATTGTATTGAGATCAGCTCTTGAATCTTACTTAAAGCTAATTGATGTAGTAAAAAATGGAGATGATGGCGTTAATAGAATTTTAGTTTCTGATATAGCCGAAAAAGAAAAACTATTAAAGTCAGGCTTGATTAATTCAGAAGTTGATGGTAAGGCTCTATCTATATATTTAGAGCAATTTAAAAAAGAGAAAGAGGAATATCAAAATAAAATAAATAATGGAGATAAAGTTTTTAAGCTAACGAATCAAGCTAACAATCATTCTAAAAATATGCTTTCAGCTGTTATGTTATATTCTAAGTATACACATTCTACTTTATCAATGTTGCAACAGCTGTACGTTAAAGATGACGATAAACTGATTTTCCAACCTTGTATTACTGATGAATATAAATGGCAATATTTGGGTACTTTACAAAAAATAATTTCAGAATTACGGGATATTTATAATGAGCATATGGCACCTATTTTGTGATGAGTCAGGTATAAGTGGAAAGCCATTTTATGCCTTTGGTGCATTATGGATTAAAGAGAATAATATTGAACGTTTTGAAAAAGAAATTGAGAGAATCCGAAAAAAGCACTCTTGTACAGATGAAATAAAGTGGCAGAGCGCTAATTCTAAACGTTATGCTGATTTTTATAATGAACTTGTTAAATTCTTTTTTCAGTCTGATTATCTCTTTTTTAATTGTATTGTTGTTCAATTATCTATTGTTAATAAATCCTTTCATAATGGGAATTATGAAACAGCAAAACAAAAGCATTTTAATGAGCTAATTTGTAATAAAATTGAAAATTCTCTACGTAGAAATAGAGATAACCGATTTATTTTATCCGTTGATGAATTACCATTTAGTTATCATAAAGCAGATGAGGCTATGCATATTATTGCTAATAATATCATTCGACAAAGAACATCTATTTCCAATGCAATTTTGAAATTAAATGAGGTTAATTCTAAATATTGTCATGGTGTGCAATTATGTGATTTGTTGTTGGGGGCTGTTTTAAGTGGTTATCAAAAAGATATATCTTCAGAGAGGAAACAAGCTCTTTCTCTATTAATAGCGAAGCATCTTGGATGGGATAAATTAATGTACGATACATTAAGCTCCGAACGGAAGTTTAACATCTGGTATTTTTATGATCCAACAAAAGGCCCTCGTTTAGTTAAAACAAAAGAGATAAAACTTAAATATTAGATAATAAAAAAGCAGACCTTTCAGTCTGCTCATTGAATGTCCTAACAACTTTTATAAAGTTCCCACTACCAGGCATTGTACAAAATAGCAGTCTTTATGTTCTCTTGTATTTGTATTTCTCTTTCATTATATAACAGTAAAACATTATTAAAATTTTGATCGCACTTTATAAGAAATTATTTAGCCTGTTTCTTCGCTTTTTTCCATTTCCAGAATAAGAAAACCGCTAACGCGCCAACAAGGATATAAATCACAAGCTGACCTTTTTGAATTTGCTCATGTAGCCAGTCTAAATTTCTTGCACCAAACTCGCCAAGGTAAACCCAAATTGGTACAGAAATAATAGCCGCACAGAAATCAATTAATACGAAGCGCGTATAGCTGACGCGGCGTGTGATGCCTGAAACCATATAAATTGGTGCGCGTAATCCAGGAAGGAAACGAGCCACAAATAAAACGCGGTTGCCGTATTGGGCAAATTTTTCACGCACCATTTTGAGGCGTTCTAATGTTACGATTTTACGCATTGGTCGGAAACGTAAAATGCGGGTGCCGTAAATGCGACCAAGCCAGTACATGGTTGAGTCACCGGCAAGCACACCAATCATACTCACGATTAACATTAAGTGGGAATTGACGCTTTCAGGATAGAGGCCAGCGATTACACCGCCGGAGACAAGCGTGATATCTTCTGGAATAGGTACACCAAAGCCACAAATAATTAGAACAAATAGCACCGCCCAATAACCGTAATCGGTAAAAAAGCTGATAAGAAATTCCATTTGAAACCCACTTACAATCAGTTAGTTAAAATTAATTAAAAATTGGGATTTATTTTAATCGCTTTGCCTTGAAAAGCCTAGAAAAAATTTGCTGTGTAAATTTGCATTGTGGGGCTGAATATTTTATAATCCGTCGCTCTCAAAGTTTGTCTTTGAGCAAATTTAGGAAAATTGCTGGGTCGCCTGCAATTTTTTATTTTAAACTTTTAATCAAGAGAACATTAAAATGGCATTTAAATTTAACGCTGAAGTTCGTCAAGCGCAAGGTAAGGGTGCGAGCCGCCGCCTGCGTCACAACGGTCAAATCCCTGCAATCATTTATGGTGGCAGCGAAGCACCTGTTTCAATCATCTTAAATCACGATGAATTAAACAACGCACAAGCTCACGATTCTTTCTATAGCGATGTAATCACTTTAGTGGTTGAAGGTAAAGAAGTTGCAGTGAAAGTTCAAGCAATGCAACGTCACCCATTCAAACCAAAATTGGTTCACATTGACTTCAAACGTGCTTAATTTTTAGCTTGTGATAAGAACACCAATAATGATGAGTTATTGGTGTTTTTTCTTTTCGGGCAAAGTGCGGTCAAATTTGACATCGTTTTAGGAGTATTTTCCAATGAAGATAGCCTTAGGCATTGAATATAACGGAAAACAGTATTGTGGCTGGCAGCGACAAGAGAAAGTGCATAGCGTACAAGAAGAATTAGAAAAAGCGTTATCTTTCGTGGCAAATGAAAAAATTGAAGTGTTTTGTGCGGGCAGAACAGACTCTGGTGTGCATGGCACGGGGCAAGTCGTGCATTTTGAAACCACAGCGGTTCGGCCTGAAAAAGCCTGGGCATTTGGTACCAATGCGAATTTACCTGATGATATTTCAGTGAGTTGGGCAAAAGTAGTGGATGATGAATTTCATGCCCGTTTTTCGGCAACCGCGCGTCGCTATCGTTATATTTTATATTGTAATAAATTACGTTCAGCCATTTTTCCAGAAGGCGTTACCCATTGCCATTTAGAGTTAGACGAAAAGAAAATGCACCAAGCTGGGCAGTTTTTATTGGGCGAAAATGATTTTTCTTCTTTCCGTGCGGCACAGTGTCAATCAAATACCCCTTGGCGAAATATGCATCATTTAAATGTGGTGCGAAAAGGGCAGTACATTATTGTGGATATTCAAGCTAATGCT
>OGKR01001014.1_pt1 | contig 23939 bp, 22 predicted proteins | sample 1572431 | NCBI WGS metagenome assembly OGKR01 (sample SAMEA2582079, study PRJEB24529) | metagenome | biome: Human gut stool | place: China | collected 2011 | reverse complement strand
AATTTCAAAATATCAAGTGGCACCAGAAGTACAGAAATCCCAAGTAGTGCAACAGCCTCAGTAAATTCAGCAACCATAGGTACTAACGTAACCAACAAGGATTTAGTAACCTACACAGTAAGTGCCAAAGGAGCTTCAAATATTAAGTTTAGCACAGCAGCAGATTCTAGAATACTAGATATATACACCCATGGTAACAACAATACATGGTTTGACAAGTTAAATACCACAGATAAATTCGAATATGCAATAGATAACTTTGCAAACATAACAAGTAGTTTCACAATACCACAGTATATAGGAACTAAAAAGAGTTACAAGACTAGCAATCCAGAATCAGCCACAGGTACATCGGTATATGCAATCAAGTTTACCTGTACCCAGCCAAGCTACTATTACAGTAAATATTGGAATAGTCCAGAGTCAACAAGTGTTTATGGCATACTATTTTTAAATCCAACACTTCCAGATGACAATACCAACGGAGGTATAATATTACCACCATATGCAGTAGAAGATGGAGCATACGAATTTGAAACCATCTTAAATTAAGCAGAAATAAAAAGCAGAAAAGCAGTAGCCAGAAAGTGACTACTGCTTTTTCTCTGCAAAAATACCTTGCAATTACCATATCCCAGCGTTACCATCCAACTCCATAAAGGGGAAAGGAGGAAAATTCATGGAACATCAGGAATTAAAAGAAAACATAGAGGAGCAGATAAGAGATGCAATGAATATTTTGCAGCTCCTTGAAGTTGAACTCTCAGCGAATGAGGATGATGAACACATAATCAGAACTGTATCTATCGTAGAAAAGATACTGAAGTCAAGCTTAGAACTGCTAAAGCATATCAATTAGAATTACGAAAACATTCAGCAGTCATTTTTAAGGCTTTTATTTGTTTATCAGTCAATCCATCAAGGGAAAGAGAGTTTTTATCGCTTGTATCAATATTAAGAAGATAGTCTACAGAGGTCTTGTATTGACAAGCCAATTTTACAAGCACGGGAAGGGAGGGGAGTCGCTCATTACTTTCATATAAACCAATGGTGCTTACAGACACACCAACTAATTCAGCAACTTGCTTTCTTGAAAGCTGATTTCTAACACGCAAAGTTTTCAGTTTGTACCCTAAATTTTCAAGCATAACCAGACCTCCACATTTATATGCACAGTTTATCTAGTTATATGCTACAATGGGTTGCTAAATACTGCTAAAAGTAGTAAAATGCAACTAATACGAATATTTCAATGCAGTAAGTAGAAAACAGTGGAGGATAAACTATGGGTACACAATTATCTGAAAAAGAGCAGGAGTTATTGGTATTATGCATTGTAAAAGAATGTTTGAGATTTGCAAAAGAGCATAACAAATCTTTTGAAGAGGTATTAAATGAGGATGTATTTCCTAATCAGGCAAATGTAGAATTTGCTGAAATGGTTTGTAAGACAATAGAAGTATTAAAAGACAAGGGATATATAAATGGAACTGTAGAGTTGGAATATGAAATAGAGTTAGAGTTAGACGCAGACTCAGATACTTTTGAAGAAGAATCAACAGATGCAATAGACTTTTCATCATGTATCTTTGAAAACATAAATATTAGTGCGAAAGGAAATATTAGGTTAGGCACTGAAGGGTTTAAAGAGGTCAGTAAAGAGTTTGGAAAGAAAGCACTTCCGATTGTTAAATGCATTGCAACAACTACTTTACAGACATGTGTGGAATCTGCTGTTGTTCTTGGATTAAGGACAGTTGGGATTCCAGTATAGGCATATATCAGTACATTTCGATAAAAATAATTAGTTTTTAATTTGTTCATTTTTTAAGTTTAGGGGGCATCGCACAGATGCCCTCGCTCATTATCAAAACAGGAGGAACATATACAATGAGTGGCAAGTACATGAAAATCAAAAGGGTAATCATCCCAACACTAACAATGGTTATGCTAAGTAGCATGTTGTTCGGGTGTGCATCAGCAACAAAGCAGGATACATACAACATGCTCCAAGAATCAACGGAAATAGAACTGGAGTATGCAGTTCCCGACTATGACAATGCAGAGGATTCCAAGGTAGAGCTGCTCCCATGGCTACAGCTTGCATCCCTTGAAACACATCCAGAGTTAAGAAAAGCATTTGAGGAACTGCTTGGAGTCACAGTATCAGAAGATGGTACCAAGACTGGAATCATCTATACCGATGAAACAGGCAAAGCAAATCAGAACAATACATTATTTAATGCTTTAGGAAAAAACAATTTGTTTATTGACACAATAAGAGATATGGAACAGTCAGAAAAAATTGAGTCAATTGCATCTGATAATTACACAGACATTGAAGATAACCAAAGCATTGCAGCAGTAATCAATGCCTACTTCGAGTTATTACCAGATCAATCCGAAGGACAGTTTGATGGCGATTCAACAATCAGTAGAGCACAGGCAATGACATTATTGATGCGTGCCATCACACCAGTCAACGACCAGCAGGCACCAGAAACCGATAGCGATTTCACAGCAAAGGTCGGTGAAACAATATATACCGATTTTGCAGCACCAATGGATAATTATTGCTACATCAATACTTCAAATGGCTTAAATGAAAAGTCTTTTGAAAGCACCATGTCAAGAGGCGAATACATTTATATGTTGACAAAAGCACTCTTCGGTGATGAATATTCAAGTCGCTTAGAAGAAGCTGGCAAAGAAGAAATAGATGTTGACAGTGTAACATTTACAACATTAAAAGATGGTGGAGATGTTACATATCAAGAGGCATTAAGCAGTACTGATAAAGGCTTGCCAACAGATATGTTCAACACTTTTAAGAAAGCAGCAGCAATAGGGTTTGTCACAGAAGACAGTCTCAACTGGGATGAAGCAATCACAAAATCCGAAGCAATTAACCTTTTCATAGATGCAGTAGAGGTTTACCAAACCAACACAGGTTCAGTGAACACAGAACCAGAAGAAACCAATGGAAATACAGCAGGGGATTTATATGTACCAACAGAAGAAGATAACCAGATAGAGGATGAAGCTTCACAGGCAATAGCAGAGGCAACGAAAGCAGATGAACAGTTACAGTCAGAAGCAGGACAGACAACATCAGAGGAAAGTAATTATACAATAACTCCAATGACAGCTACCCTGTATGCTCAACAGGCAGTAAACCTTAGACAGGGACCTGGTACAAACTATGACAAAACAGGAAGTTTATCAACGAACCAGTCAGTAGAAGTAACAGGCTATACAGATGTTGCATCAGGAAAATGGTATCAGTTGTCAAATGGTTCTTTTGTATCATCAAAATATTTAAAAGATACACAGGTATCAACCTCAACTACAACAAAACCAAGTACAACCAACACGAACAATACAGGCAATAACAATGGAGGTGCTAGTAATAACACCACTTCACAGCCAGCACAATCCAGTGAAGAACAAACAGCTTCACCAAGTGGATCAGGTGATGGTTCAGGTTCAAGCAGAGAAAACCGTGCTGGATCAACTTTAGACGCTGGAATAGGTGGAGAATGGAATCTACAATAACATAATACATTTACAATGGAGGATCACGAAAGTGAGCCTCCAACATTTTTATAGAGAGGAGAATAAACAATGATAAAAACAAACATAAAAGAGGAAGTAGTCCAAGGGCATAGATTTGGTAAAAAATTGACTAACAGTGATTATGGAACAGTAGCATTTCTGTTATCAAGAAATGACATTTTAAGAGATAAAAAAGCAAATGCAGATAATTTTTCAGACCAAGAGTTAACATATAACAGCATTTATTTTTTGATTGGATATGAGCAGAATAATGATTCAACTACAGAGATGATGTATGTAGGACAGGCTGGAATCCGAGACAACGGGCAATCAGTACTTGATAGATTAAATGAACATGCATGGTCTGGTAATGACCCGGCAAAGTATATAGATAAGTGGACAGATATAGTTGTAGTAACAAATGAAAAGAAAGCGTGGGGAGCAACAGAATTAGATGCTCTTGAGCATATATTTTGGAGTTTAATACCAGTAGGAAATAGATACAATTCAGCTAAGCCATCATGTACTGGTGCAGACTTGGGTAAATTTGCAGAGGCAGTAAAACAAGTAAAAGAATATCTTGATTATTTGCAGTATAGCATGTTTAAAGAAAAAACAGATGATGTATTAGCACAAAATATAAATGATATTGCAAAAGCAAAATCAGAGTTACCTATTGATTTAGATAGAGGAACTACACGTATTCCAAACATAACAACACCACCTAGAATTGTCAGTAAGATGCTGGATATGTTACCACCAGAAGTATGGAATGACGAAACAGTATTCCTTGACCCAGCATGTAAGGATGGAGGCTTCCTAAAAGCAATATATGATAGGTTAATAAGTGATAAAAAATTGATTGCAAAATATAATGGAAATGTGGATGCATTAAAAAATAAGATATTATCAAACCTATATGGAATTGCATTAAATCAGAACTCTAAAGCTGTAACAATAAACAACCTTAATGGATTTGGATATAATACAACAGTAATACCCGATTATATCAATAAGTTAAGAAATAATAAATTAGTTGATGTAGTTAAAGACGAGTTTGGAGGAAGTATGAAATTTGACGTCGTAATTGGTAACCCACCATACCAAGAAAGTACAGGAAGTGGGTTGAATGAAAGTGGTGGAACAGCATTGTTTGATAGTTTTATCATTAATGGAGTATTAACAACAAACAGGTTACTTTGCATGATTACACCTACAAAATGGCTTGCTGGGAATTTTAAAACATTTGTAACTGTAAGACAAGCATTGCTAGATGAACACCATCTTAGAAAAATGGTAGATTATATGAATGCGAAAGACATTTTCAATGGAAGAAGTATAGCAGGTGGAGTAAGTTACTTCTTATATGATAAACAATACAAAGGTGACACAGACTTTACTACTATCAATAATCAAGCATATAATGAAAAGAGAAAGCTTTCTGCTAATGATATAGTACCAAGACATTATATTGGAGATACAGTAATTGATAAGGTAAGACAGAAGTCAACAGATTATATATCAGATTATATATACAAAAACTTGTGGGGGTTAGGTACTGACTATGACGGAAATCCTATAAGAACAAATGATAATGAAGTTGAGGTCATAACACCTAGAGGATATTCATATGCTGAGTTTGACTACAGACCTAAATATTGTGATACATACAAGGTAGCGTTTACACGTGTTGTACCAGATCATGCAGTAGAACCAGATAAAACATTCAAGTACAGAATTTTATCATCTTTACAAGTGTTAAAACCAGGTCAAATATGCAATGCATCCTACATGGTTGTTAATGGCATAAATAAAGAAGAATATGCAAACAACATAAAAGGATACTTAGAAACAAAATTTGTAAGATTTCTAGTTTTGCAAACATTATTTGGAATAGGATTAACACCAGATAGGTTTAAGTATGTACCTATAGTGGATTTTTCAAAAACATGGACTGATGAGGAACTGTATCAATATTTTGAATTGAATGATACAGAAAGAAAATTTATTGAGACAATGATGAAGCCAATTAATAATCAGGTGTCATCAAACAAACAAAAGTACACACCACAAGACCTCATGGCAAATTACATCAACAAACAGCTAAACCCATAAAATAACTAAAGAACACCCACCTCCCAGCGAGTGTCCTTTTTCTATGCCCTCCCCTAAATTAAGAATAAAATTTATTTTTCATCAAAACAAGGAGGCACAGCATGAAAAAGCAACGCACAAGCAATAGAAAAATAAAATATACACTGCTAAGTATTTTATTTTCAATAATGTTTATATTCACAGCACTAAACATTTCAACTCCATTCACAGCCTATGCAGATGGAGAGAATGGAAACGGAACAGGTGACGCTGGTTCTTCAGGAACACATATTTTTGCAGGTGGTGCAGCATCCTACAAATCAGCATACCTAATTTACATAGTAGACGGAAATGGCAATTTAATAACACCAGTAGTAGAGGCAGCAATATCCGGAGCCAAAGTTCCACCTACAGATGGAAATTTTAATTACGAGAAATCAAAGTTCGGCAACCAAGCACCCTCAAGATTTACTACAATAAGTGGTATACCAACACCCTTCTCAAGCAGTGGAGATGGAAATGGAGCAGTTTTGAAAAGTACTTTATTAAGCAAAAGTGGGGATACTGTATTAGCAGATAGGATAATAACAACATACTTTGATGAAGAAACAACTAAACAGTTTAAATCCAACAAAGACCAGTACCTCATCTTCGAAGGTGTCTACTGGTTTACCATGAATGAAGGCAATCTCAAAGGGCAGACAATAGTAGCCACTGCGTCAGGCTGGGCGAAAGCACAGCAGGAAAATGGATATCCTCAAAACGGTACAAAAGTATTTTCAAGATATACAAATAATATATTTGCAAACTGTATGAAATTTGAGGTTGCTCAGTTAGGATTAAATCCATGTCCATCAGGCAAGCAGACAAATGATGTAATCATGAGTTCAGCAAGTGGTATCATTTCAGTTTGGAATAATGAAGTAAATCAAGGGAAAAGTGGGGAACAGACAACCTATGATGAATCAAAAGGAGACACACCAGCACCTCCAGCAGACGAATCAGATGGAGCATATACAATAGTTAAAAACTATAGATACAGTAACGATGGAGGAAACACCTACATAGATGCAGGCTGCTACAATAAAAAAAATATAGCTAGCAAGATTATAATAGAAAATGAGCAATCCTATAAAGTAGTAGGATGGAAGATAAGTAATCAAACATCTACAAATATAAATAGTGTGACATGGGAAGGAAGTATACCAGGCAAAGTAACACAGATAGGAACAACAGAAAAAACAGTGCAACTGTCAAGTGCAGAGAGATGCTTATATGTGTTATTAGAGAAAACATCAGGAAGTAGTGGAGGCACTGGAGATTTTGAGATTTCACAGGCAAGTCTGACAAAGAGAGTTCGATTCAGTGAAGCATCAACAACAAAAGGGTTCAACACTCATAGTTTTGCATGGACAAGTGGAGCATTTAGTTTATCAAGCTGTAGTGGACATTCCTACACCGATGGATGTGGGAATATGACAAACCATAGCAACGATAAAAAGAAAGCAGACGGAACAACAGATCACAGTGGCGATACTACATATTGTGGAGGACACACAGATTACTGTAGTAACTTCAAACTATTAGATAACATAATATCAGTATCATTAAAGAATCAAAATGTTAGTACAGCACCTAAGATAATGGTACAGAAGCATGGATGGCAAAATGTAGTACAGGATACTTCAGCAAGCAGCTTAGCAGAATACTGGCATACATTTAGAAGACCATCTAATGGTGCAGATACACCTAGTAGAAGTGGCTGGGATTACGTATGTGTATTATGGAGAGGCGAAGATGATTTAACAGTAGCACAGTGGAAGAATGATACATCAACAAATAACTTAATGAGTGAAATTGGATTTAAAGTAGCCAATGCACCACAAGGTATAAGAAAAACATCTGATTTTGTCAATACATTCACAGCAAAATTTAGTGGAGCATATAAAGACAATAGTACAAAGTATGGAGCAGGTACAGCTTCACCACATAGTAATAAGACTTGTACGCAGACAATGAATTACTCATTTAAGTCTGATACGGCTTTAAGTTTAAGCAATATCAAAGTGCTAGTTAAGGTTTATAGTGGGCAGTCTAGCAGAGATAATTCAAATGAAGCACTGAAAAAGAACCAAGCAGAAGCAGGTAGCATCACATTTTATCCATATATCAAAATGAGATATGATAAATACACTTCATCTTATGAAAATGTTAAAAGTCAGACAGCCTATGTACTTGGAAAATATACAAGAACACTTAATTTAAGAAATGGTGTGACAGTAAGATTTGAGTCAGAAGATGATGGTAACACACTTGAAGCACAGAGTAATCAGTGGTCAACACATACATCATTGATAAAAAACATAAATAGTTTATTTGGAACTACAGATAATGCTTATAAAGTGATACCTGGTGGAGCAACATTGAACATTAAAAACAGAGATGATGCAAAGAGTAAGGATGTCAAGGTCATTACATATCAATGTATACTTGAAGGAGATGGAAAGACACAGGTAGACTACACTGGTTCAGTAAGTGGAGACTTTACAGAAGCAACAGCAGATGCAAATCATAAATCTACAGTAAATTCAGTAGTAGAGAGCCTAAAGCAATTAAGACTTGAGCTTTTTGGAAACAAGAGTGCAAGGAAAGAGCCATTCAGCGGTGAGAATATTACAAAGTCAAAGAAGTTTAATGGCAAGAGTATATCATCAGACAGCAAGTACAACTGGGATGACTTCAATGATTTATATATCAACGTAGCAGAGGGAAATACATCAAAAGAAAAATATGTATTCAGTGCGGATGCTGAAGGAAACATAAGAATGAATGGTGAAGTCATTGTTACAAAAGGTCAGGGTGCTGAAAGCATAAACAACAGAACAGCAAAAAAAATCAATGACAAGACACAAGTAGTAACACAGCTGGTAAAAGCTCTTGAGCGTAATACTGGAAATGACAACTCAACTGCATGGAGTAGTGCTGATGGAAAATGGTACAATGAAGCATTTGATGGTGTGACAGTTCTTGTGAGCACAACAACCATTAATACAGGTTTATGGGATCTGATGGAAAGAAGTACAGTCTTTGATCCAAAACTTACACCAAGTCAGAGCAGCAAGGAAAGCATTGGAAATAGCTTCTACTCATTCCAGATGAGGACAGCTGCATACAGTGATTTATATGAAGGAGAAGTAAATAGAGTAGGAAACTTCATGGGAGTGAATGTTTATAGTAATGTAGACTTGATAGAACTGTTTAAAACAGATAAGTGGTTCAGTTCAAACATTACAACACAGGACTTGAACTAATATAGAAATAGGCAAGTCACTAGTGGCTTTCCTATTCATCATTTATATAGGAGGGCAAGACCATCTCACCTTAGCAGATTGGAAAAATGGTGGAGCAATATCCTACCTAACAAACCTAGCATACGATTCAGCATACAACTTTAAATCAGCCAACACCCCACAGGGCACACGCAAATCTGGTACCGAGTATAATGAAACTTTTGCAACTAGATTTATAAACAGGTCACCTGATATGTCAACTACTTATAAGGCAACAGTTGGTTCAGCTGGAATATGTTCAACCACATCCTCATCCTACAGATTTGACACCAACTTCACCCTTAATGATATTGTAGTGAATGACCCAGTTGGGTTTATTTTTTTTGCATATTTTTAGAACGACAGATACATACAAAATACAATCATAATTCATCAGATGAAATCAATTCACATGTGACAGCTATGGTCATATTCATACTATATTTATATTAAAAACAATCACTTCTTTTTTGCAACAACAGGTGTGTCAAACAGTTCTGCAAATCCCTTATGTGAAACCAGATAGTTTATATCATAAGCTTTAGATAGTGAAGGCAGTTTGTCTTTTTTATTGACACTATGAAGCGGATAAGGAATATCATCACTTTGCAGTATTTGACGCAGATATTCATAAGCCATATCAGCTTCTTTTTCATTCCAAGACCTTAGAACAATTTTATTCTGCAAGCCTTTTGAGTTTAGATAGCCTTTTTCGCCCTGCAATTCTTCCCAAGAGTTACGCTCCATATTATCAACGCAGTAGGAGACTTTTGTATCAAATTCATCATATTTAGTTACAACAGTATTGTGAATAATGCCATAAGTCCAAAGCTCTCGAATAGCCTTGCCAGTCACTGACTCGTCAAAGTTACAAATCACATGATAGTGCCAGTTCTTATTAGTTTGTCTGCTGAACACAGCAAGATATCTGAAATCATCATATTGGTGTCGAATACGTTTAATAAATTTTTGAAATGCTTTATGACAAGTTTGTAGGTCATTTGCATTATCAAATATTCGACTGTCAAAAGTGAGAGTAACAAATTGTACATTTGGAATTTTAAAATTGATATATGCAAGGGTTTTAAAGGTAGAGCGTCTTTTCTTCACACGCTTTGCATAGTTGTAGGTTGCATATTTGCCAGTATTCTTTTTGGCAGAACTTTTAAGAGGAATTTGTTTGTCATTTTCTTTATTATCTTTATCATTTTCAGGTGGAAATGGAGTCAGTACAGTCTTTAGTGCATCACTCATGGGTGCAGGGATATAATCGTCTGGTAAGCTATCATCAACCCCTAAGCGTTCTTTGTATTCATTTGCAAAATCGTCTGATACACCAGTCCATGTGGTTATCTTTGTACTTCTGTTTGTTATTTCCAACTTGAAATGTTCTGCCATACTTTTTCCTCGCTCACAATTTTATAGATTCATAATAGCACAGATTAGTATTGTTTGGAATCATTGTTGATTAGACCGATAAAGTAGGCATTTGATTCAAATTAATATATACACCCACTCAAAGCGAGGAAAACAAAAAAATACTGCTGATAGTATGGAAATACATTTGATAATGTAATCAATACAGTTACTAAGCGAATTAGCATGAAGAAATGCTGCAAAGTAAAAACTCCTTACAGATTTAAGCACTCTATATTGAGAAGAAAGAAAAAATATTTTTGATAAGGAGGAGCAGAACCATGCAGGTAAAATTCAAAGGCTACAAAGAGAAAAGTAAAATCAACATCAAGATGATTATTCCGACAGGCGAGCAAAAAACAGTAATCACAATGGAGATGCCAGAGGGTGGAGACTGGAGGGCAGATATGGAATGCTATGATAAAGTCCTATCTGCGTATGAGGAGCGATTGGATAAAGCAATGCAAATAGCACAGCTACAACAGGCAGAAGAAGCAGAGCAATTAGCATAACCATAGGAGGCAACAGATATGGGATTAAGATCCAAGAGTTTCCGAAGAGGAAACATAATAGGTTTAACAATGATATATCCAGATGGAAGGTGTTGCAATGTAATGTTTGCAGAAGTACCAGTAGATGGAGACTGGAGAGCAGACGTAGATTTCTATGACGATATAGAAACAGCATACAAAAAGCGTTTGCGCAGAGCCTTTCAAAACTAAATACATTTCAACACAAGCAAAAGCATTGCCCCAGCGGTAGTGCTTTTTCTTTTGTCTATCACAACCTAAAATTGCTACAGTTTCTAGGACTAGTGAGAAGGCTCTGAAAAAGCAGATTTTTATATCACTTATAAAAATGTGGATTTTTGAAAAATTCAATAAAGAAAAAAATATGGAAAAAACAGAAAAAGTGAATCAATATTTTTACTAAACAATTTATTTTTATAAAAAATCAGCTTGAAAATAATAGAAAAATAGCAGTTTGGGAGAATAAATAGATAGTGAGATAAAATGTACTTATAATTACCATAGCATAAGTGCCTATAAAAAACAGTAAATAAACACCACCAGCAAATAATTCAAAAAATAACCCAAGTAGATACTGACACAAAATCACATAGTAAAAAATTCAGATGATTGCATTAGAAGTTTACTCTGATGCAATTTTCTATTTCGGAGCAGATATATCAAAGAAAATTGTAGCTATTTTTTTTGTGTTAGTCAAATTGCACAACAGACTCATCATGAAAAATATACATACCCTTATGCTTAAGTAGTTTATGTCATTTGTTTTTTGTGAATTTTAAGAGTGTAGAATACAGCCAACAGAGCAGATTTTTTCTACACTCACTTTCGCTTACATTTTGCAATTTTAGTGGTATATTGCAAGTGTAAGGTACCTACAGCAACAAGAGAAAAGCAGTATAAATAAAACAAATATATGGAGGAAAATAAAATGGACAGTATAACAACAAACACCCCAGCACCAACAGTAAGCACAGAAGCAACCCAACTAGTACAACAGGCACAGCCAGACAAGTCAGCACGCTTCAAGGAAAAAGCAGAGAACCAGACCTCAAAGGTGATGGCAGAGATAGAGAAGCTGCAAAAACTCTCAAACAAGAAATACTACACCTACTCACCAGAGCAAATCAATGAATTGTTTGGAGCAATTCAGAGTGCACTTGATGAAACCAAAGTAACATTCACAATAACCAATGCAGAAAAGAAGAAACTGTTTACCTTTTCTGCATAGACAGTACGGCAACACAACAACCTATCTGGCAGAGCAATCTGCCAGATACACAGAACATTATAAGGAAGGAGGAGGTTTTTAAGGTGGAGAGATTAATGCACGTAACGATTTATCATACTCAGATAAATACTTGGAACAGTATTTATCATGGAAAAGCAATGGAATGAATATCAAGCTACAGAAAGTCATAAAGATGTAAAAAGCAAGATAAGAGAACAAGACAATATGCAGAATATGGAAACATATTCACAAGAGATAGTGCAGGGAAATAAAAAGGTGCAAATCACCTTGGAATTTCCCTATACAGTAGACCCTAATGATGCTAAAAGATTTGAGCATATGCTAAAAGAAGTTTATTTAAACAAAATTCAAATAGGGTCTTTACAAAGGAGTTCCCAAGCGGTATCATTCCCACCCCCAAAAGGGAAAAGGAGGAATGAGCCATGAGTAAAAGAGTAAGAACATTACTTAGAGTATCATCGAGACAACAGTTACATGATGATGACATACCAATTCAGCGTGCAGAGGCAGAGCAGTTTATAGCAAAACAGAAAGACTGGGTATTTGATAAGGAATACTTGGAAAAAGGAATATCAGCCTACCACAATGGAGTAGAGGACAGAGCAGTACTTCAAGAAATCATGCAGGACGCAAAGCAGGGAGAGTTTGAAATTCTCCTTGCTTATATGTCAGATAGAATAGGCAGGCAGGAAGAATACAGTTTCTATGTCGCTGAACTTAACCGCATGGGAATTGAAGTCTGGACGATAAAGGATGGTCAGTTAAAAACAGAGGAACATATAGATAAGCTTCTCAACTATATTCGTTTCTGGCAGAACGAGGGAGAGAGCAAAAAGACAGGTATGCGAGTACATGATACCATGGTGGAAATGGTAAAGGATGGAAGGTTTGTAGGTGGAAAAGCTCCCTATGGTTACAAATTAGTCTTGTCTGGAGAGATAAGCAATCATGGAAGAGCATTACATAAGCTGGTAGTTGTGCCAGAGCAGGCAGAAGTAGTCAGACAGATTTTTGGCTATGCAGTGAATCAAGGAATGGGATTCCAGAAGATAGCAAAAACTCTTAATGAAAATGGTGTGCCAGCACCTATATTAGAACAATGGAAAAATGGAACAGTACGAAGCATTCTTACAAATCCTATTTACATGGGTTATATAGCATACAACAGAAGGAAAAATGGTCATGCAAACAGTACACGCTTAGACAGAAAAGAATGGACTTATGCAAGAGAGCAGAATCCAGAGATTGCAATAGTATCACAGGAACTGTGGGAGAGAGCACAGGAAATCAGAGAAGCCAGAAAGAATAAAATTAACGCTGCAAGGCAGGCTACAAATGAGTTGTATATGGAGCAATATAATGTACCATTCTCTACAAGGGGAAGATTGGCACTTACAGGTATGGTTTATTGTGGTTACTGTGGAAAGAGATTAAAAAACACAGGCTATGCAAACCATTGGACTTGCAAGAAAACAGGGGAGAAGAAAGTTTCTTATGTAGGTCGTTATGGATGTCCAAATGGGTGTAAGCCTAGAAGCACTTACTCACAGGAATATTTAGAAAGCATAGTATTTGCTACAGTAGAATCATATCTTGAAAATCTAAGGAAAATAGATATCTCTAAGGAATTGGAAGATATGCAGGCACAGCAGACAAAGGACATTAAGCGTGAAATCAAGGACTTGGAAAAAGAAATAAAAAATCTGCTGGCAGATATAGAGACACTTGAAGAAAAATTACCAGAGGCAATTCGTGGTGAATTTGCCTTTAGTGTAGATAAATTATCTGCTATAATATCGGATAAAGAGTCGCTTAAAAAGGAAAAAGAGATACAGAAGAAGAGTTTACAAAAGCAACTGGAAGAAATCTCATTGCAATCAAACGAGCTTATGACATTCGTAGAAGCAATGCCAAAATGGAATGAAATCTTTAGTCAGGCAGATGTTCAGACCAAGCAGATGATACTATCTACCTTGATAGACAAAATCATAGTAAAGGATGATGATATCACCATAAAATTCAAGATTCGTCTTGATAATTTTTTGGATGAAAAATTACTTGAATCCAGTGGTGTGGATGTACCGGAACAAAGGCTATAACTTCACCATCACGACATCCACTGCTTTTGACCAGAAATTCGTCTATGGAAGAAATATTTTTCAGAGTATCTCGGATGTGGTAGATGAAATGTTTCAGAATTATCTTTCCAGACCGAATGTGAGACAGCCAATCCTGACACAGTATTGTGACGGACAGCGCGTGACGTGCAGCAACTGGCTGAGTCAGTGGGGAAGCAAATATCTTGGGGATCAGAACTACGAAACGATAGAAATTCTCCGTTATTATTATGGTGATAATATGTTTATCAATACAGCGGAGGAGATTTCCGGTATCCCGGCATCCTGGCCGCGGTATAATCTGGAAGTGGGCGCTGCCGGAGATAAGGTCCGGCAGATCCAGGAACAGTTAGCGAGAATCTCGCAGGCCTATCCGGCAATCCCGACGATCACACCGGATGGGATTTACGGAGAGGCAACGAAGGCAGCAGTAGAAAAATTCCAGTCTATTTTTGGCTTGCCTGTGACGGGAGTGGTAGATTACCGCACCTGGTATAAAATATCGGAGATCTATGTTGCGGTGACAAGGATTGCAGAACTGGTATAAAATGTGGAGTAAATGTGCCGGGGGATTGGTATTTTTCAGTTCCCCGGCACAAAAACGTTTCAGGAACAGATCACAGACTAGGATTTGAGTAGAAAATGTGTTAAACTAAAAGTTAGTTTAGATTGCAGTAAAGCAGGGATAAAAAGTATGAACAACTATAAAATCACAATCCAGTATGATGGGACAAGATACAAGGGCTGGCAGGGGCAGAACAGCACCGATCTGACCATTCAGGGAAAAATAGAAGCAGTGTTAGGACAGATGGCAGGACATGCGGTGGAAGTCATCGGTTCGGGGAGAACGGATGCGGGTGTGCATGCCAAAGGCCAGGTGGCAAATTTTCATATTGAGGAGCATTTTACGGAGGGAAAGATCCTGTCCTATCTGAATCATTATCTGCCGGATGACATTGCCGTTATTGCGGTTGAGCAGGTGGACGAGCGTTTTCACAGCCGTTACGCCGCAAAGAAAAAGACCTACCGCTATCACATCCATATGGGAGAAATCTCGGATGTTTTCGAGCGGAAATATGAGTATCAGTATGAGAAAACACTCGATGTGGAGCGCATGAAAGAAGCCGCTTCCTATCTGATCGGAACACATGATTTTACTTCATTTTGCGGAAACAAGAAAATGAAAAAGTCGGCGGTCCGCACGATTTATGAGATTAATTTTACGAAGAAAGGGAATGATCTATGGATTGATTATCGGGGCAATGGATTTTTGCAAAACATGGTGCGCATCCTGACAGGTACGCTGATCGAGGTTGGGGATGGCAGGAGAGCACCGGAGGAGCTGCCGCAGATCTTAGAGAGCAAAAACCGGGAGAACGCAGGTTATACAGCACCGGCATGCGGACTGATGCTCATGGAAGTGCATTATTAAAAGATAAATTCATAAGAAAAAACAGGCAGCAGGTGTTACATGGAAAAATGGTTTGTAATCAACAAAGGGGCTGATTTTGAAAAGCTTGGAAAAGAGTTCGGGATCAGCCCTGTCACAGCGCGTCTTATCCGAAACCGTGAGGTGATCGGGGAGGCGGCATTTGAAAGATATCTCTATGGAAGTTTAAAGGATTTATACGATCCACATTTATTGAAAGATGCAGATCGTTTGACAGATATTTTAAAAGTTAAAATAGAAGAGCAAAAGCCGATCCGTATTATCGGCGACTATGATATAGATGGAGTTATGTCAACCTATATTTTATACCGGGGAATTAAACACTGTGGTGGAAATGTTTCCACGCAGATTCCGGACCGTATGAAGGATGGCTATGGAATCAATGAGAATCTGATCGATCAGGCAAAAAGAGACGGAATGGATACCATTCTTACGTGCGATAACGGAATTGCTGCAATCTCAGAGATTGCGCATGCCAAAGAACTTGGGATGACCGTGTTAGTGACCGATCACCACGAGATTCCCTATACAGAGGAGAACGGGGAAAAGCAGTTCCTTCGCAGCAACGCAGATGCAATCGTGAATCCAAAGCAGCAGGAATGTGCGTATCCTTTTAAAGAGTTATGTGGAGCAGCAGTCGCATGGAAAGTGCTGCAGGTATTGTATGAAAAAATGGGTTTTGCCCTGGAAGAAACCTATGAATTTCTGGAAAATGTCGCATTTGCAACCGTTGGCGATGTCATGGATCTGACAGACGAAAACCGCATTTTGGTGAAAGAGGGTTTAAAACGCATTCACCGCACAAAAAATGGGGGGATGCGCGCCCTGATCTTTCAGAATCATTTAGAACTGGAACAGGTCAATGCATACCATTTTGGTTTTGTGTTGGGACCGTGCATCAATGCGAGTGGCAGACTTGATACAGCAAAACTGTCTCTGTCTCTTTTTTTACAGGGAGAGGAAGAGGCAGCAAAAACGGCAAGGGAGCTTGTGGAGTTAAACCAGCAGCGCAAAGATATGACAGCAGATGGCGTCGAGGAGGCAAAACGTGTGGTGGAGGAACATTACATGTCGGATAAAGTGCTTGTCATTTATCTGCCACAGGTGCACGAAAGTCTTGCAGGAATCATTGCAGGGCGTATCCGGGAGGCTTATCATAAGCCGGTATTTGTGCTGACGAAGGCGGAGGAGGGCGTGAAGGGCTCCGGGCGTTCCATCGAGGAGTACTCCATGTATGAGGAACTATGTAAGTGCAGGGAACTTCTGGAAAAATTCGGCGGACATCCGATGGCGGCAGGATTATCTCTTCCGGAAGAAAACGTGGATAAGTTCCGTGAAAAAATCAATGCCTGTGCAAATCTCACGGAGGATGACCTGATTCCGAAGATCAAAATTGATATTCCGATGCCCGCAGCGTATGCGGATGCCGGTCTTATCCGGGAATTTGCAGTGTTAGAGCCTTTTGGAAAAGCCAATATCAAGCCACAGTTTGCCGACAAAAACCTGAGTATCACAAAGGCTTTTGTGGTCGGAAAAAATCAGAATGTGTTGCGGCTGAATCTCCTGACAGCCGCGGGAGAGGCGGTATCGGCAGTCTATTTTGGTGATATTGAGGCGTTCAAAGCATATTATGCAGAAAAGTATGGAAGTGCGGAAGTGGAAAAAGCTTTTCGCGGTCAGATAAACAAATTGAGGATAATGATTGTGTACTATCCAGAGATTAACGAGTATAATGGAGTAGAAAGCGTGCAGGTTATCATTCGAAATTATCAATAAAAGCTGGAGGATGGCATATGTTTGGTGGAAAAAAAGCAAAAGAACTGGAAGAGGAACTTCTGGCATTACAGGAAAAACAGAACCGTCTGCAGGAGCAGATTTCTAATATTGCAAAAGCAAAAGACAGCGCAGAAGAGACATTGGTACAGATGACGATCTCAAAAACGGAACTGGATGAGACAATCACGGCGGTTTCAGAGGAATTGGAACTGTTAAAGGAGTGTTCAGAGGCGAATTCAGGACAGACCGTACTGTTGAAACAGCAGCTTGCAAAAAAGAATGAACAGAATATCAGATTGCAGCAGGAAAAAGAAGCACTCTGCCAGCAAATGGAGGGTGAGCACGAGAAAATTGCAAAAGTTGTAGAGAAGAACAAGTACGTCACCACACCCATGAAGGAGATAGAATTGTTCTATGAGGCATATTGTCAGGAGAGAGAGTCTGTTGAAGAGGCGTTACAGAAACTGGCAGATATTTCACAGAATATGGGAGTTCTGGCACTCGGCGCAGCAATCGAGGCAGGACGCATGGGAGAAGACGGAAGAAAATTTGTGACAGCGGCAGAGGAAGTGCGTGTGAACGCAGAGCAGTATACTTCGGCGGTTGCGGATGTGCTTGCGAGGATCAGTGGTTTTGAGGAAACTGCCACAGAGGCGGAAAAACAGATTCATGCGTTAAATGATCTCTTAAAAGAAAATAACGGTTCTCTGGTGAAACTTCTGGAAGACAGGGACAAAAAGGCAGTGGAAACGGATCATGAAAATGTGGAAGAAGAAACAAATATTGAAGAAATATTAGAAAGTCTCTGTCAGGGTGAAAATGAATTTTTCGAAGTGCAGAGCAGAGTGTTATCCAAAGCGGAAACACTGCGCCAGGAGTGGAAAGAGCACAAAGAATGTGCGGATGAATTAGAACGCAATGTGGAGGAAGTCCATCGTTTCGTCCAGACAGAATAAAGAAGCCACAGGTTTTAAAATATATCTAATTTATAATCATGGAAAAGAGAGGGGAAAAGTATGGCAAAAGAGGAGAAGTTTACATTTTTATCAGCGGATGGCAAAACAACCATCCATGCAGTCAAATGGATTCCGGAAGATGGAAAGTATGAGGCAATTTTACAGATCACACATGGCATGATAGAGTTTGTAGAGCGCTACAGACTATTTGCTGAATTCCTGACAGAGAATGGCTTTATGGTGGTGGGACATGACCATTTAGGACATGGGGATTCCGTTGCATCCAAAGATGACTGGGGATATTTTGCGGAAAATCCGAGTGACACGGTGATCGCAGACATGCATGCACTGCGCACGATGATCCAGAAAGAAAATCCGGGTGTTCCTTATTTTATGATGGGACACAGTATGGGATCTTATATGCTTCGGAAATACCTCACCATTCACAATGATGATTTGAGAGGGGCAATCATTATGGGAACCGGTTGTGTGCCGGACAATACGACCAAACTTGGAATCAACGTGTGCAAATTCCTGGCAAAAATTTTTGGCTGGCATCACAGAAGCAAACTGGTAGAATCGCTGTCGTTTGGCGGACCATATAAGAAATATGATCTTTCTGGAAAAACACTTTCAAACAGCTGGCTTACAAAAGATGAGGATATTGTAAAATTTTATTATAGCGAACCGCGGTGCACGTTCAAATTTACATTAAACGGCTATCTGGGGCTGATGGAAGCAGTTCTCTACGATAATCAGTTGGAAAATGTGAAGAAAGTACCAAACAAGCTTCCAATTTTTATTGTATCCGGTCAGGATGATCCGGTGGGAGATAATGGTGTCGGCGTCAAAAAAGTGTATGATCTCTTCAAAGAGGCAGGTTCTCTGGATATTACATATAAGCTCTACGAAAATGACAGACATGAAATCTTAAATGAGACAGACCGCGATAAAGTGTATGCAGATCTTCTTGCATGGATGAGAGTGCGGATCGATACGTAAAAATATGGATACAGATAATTTTTCCTATAGGGTATTACGAAATGATGAGGAAAAAGTATATAGGTTTCTTAATTTTTTATAAACATATTATGTTAACTTGTGATTTATAGTGAGATGTAGTAAAATAAAAATCTGTTTTGGGGAATCTCAAAGCAGATTTTTATTATGTGGAAATGATGGTTTTCATATGAGCAAATACTGCGATCCGCAATAAAAAGAGAGGGAAGAAAAAGTGAAGAGAAAGAGAATGACAAAGAGAATTGCAGCAATTATTTTAGCAGCAGTGATGATGATACCAACACATGTAACATCATTTGCAGCAGATGCTTCTGCGCAGAACTCCACCGGGCAGGAAGAGAGCAATGCCACATCCGGTGATTCCCAGACAACACAGTCAGAGAATAATGCAGCAACGCAGAATGACAGCAGTGCAACAGGTGCAGATACCAATGCCGGTTCGACTGGAAATACAGGATCGGATACACAAAACAGCACAGCTTCAGATTCAAAGAGCAGCACAAGTTCAGATACACAGAACAGTACAGGTTCAGATTCACAGAGCAATGCAACCAATAATGCTGCTTCAGATTCGCAGAGCAGTACAACAACAAATTCTGACAGCACAAATACTTCCACCAGTGGCACAACCGATAATGTTACAGGTGGGGTAACGGTAGAAGATGATAAAAAATCCACAGAAAATGTGACTGGAGATGTCATTGTGGATGAGAATAACGATAATGTTGAGATTAAGAAAGATGATAAACCTTATCTTGCACTCGGCGCGGATTTGTCCGATGACCAGAAAAATACCGTATTATCCCTTATGGGAATCGATCCTGCCAATCTGGCAAATTATAACGTGACTTACGTTACAAATGCACAGGAGCATCAGTATCTGGATTCCTATGTGGATTCTTCCAAAATTGGAAGCAAGTCATGGTCTTCTGTCGTGATCGTAAAACGTAAAAAAGGAAATGGATTAAACATTTCTACGAACAATATCACATACTGTACCGTTGGTATGTACAAAAATGCGCTGACAACTGCTGGAATTACAGATGCAGATATCATCGTTGCAGGTCCTAAGCCAATTTCCGGAACCGCTGCACTGGTTGGAATCTTTGAGGCATATGAGGCAATGACCGGGGAAGCAGTACAGGATAACGTTGTAGATGCAGCGTTAAATGAACTTGTTGTCACCGGAGAACTGGAAGCTTCCATTCAGGGTCTGACCGATCAGGAAGTGGAGGAGTTTATTGCTTACATCAAGTCACTGATCGCAGAAAAAGGACTGACTGACGAGAAGAGTATCAACGAAGCAATTGATGAAGCCTGTGATAAATATGGCGTCACTTTATCTGATGATGAGAGACAGAAAATCGTAGATCTTCTTTTAAAAATTACTTCTCTTGGAATTGATTTAAGTGGGCTTGTAGATTATGCAGCATCTCTCTACAATTCCTTTAAAAATGGAGGAAGTTCTTCCGGAATCATTGCATCTATTGGTAATTTCTTTGGAAATATCTTTAGTGCGATTGGGGAGTTCTTCAAAAATCTGTTTAAATAACCGGAGTTTTAACTGGCGTAGTGCAGCAGATTTTGTGGTGCTTTCTTAGGGCTTGAAGGGCAGATATAAGAGTCCTCTCACAAGTCGTGATTTTATAGGTTTATGAAAAGAAAAACGGTACAGACGAAATATGATGTTCCTGTTCGCCGGGCATTCCGATAAGCCTCTAAAGAGTCTTATCTCCATGGCTCACAAAGGAAATCATATTTGTCTGTACCGTTTTTCTTTCATTTACGCTGTGAATGACTTGTGAGAGGACGCTTATATTTGCCCAATTTACACTGTGAATCGCACCACAGAATCTGCCAATTTACGTTACGGAACTCCTGGTTATGGGATGAGTGTCTATGAGATAACGGCAAAATTCAAGAGGTTCCTACTTTATAAATCTCACTGCTCAAAAGCTATTCAGAAATGGATAGTTTTTTTAATGTCACAAAATTTTTCGTACAAAAATAGGAAGCCGTTTGGCTCCCGTAAATTCTAATAAATATTGATAAGAGGTTATCTTTTGACAGTAAATATTACATTAAATTATAAAAAACTAATAACATATGTTAATTCATATAAACTTTAGGTACATGTACTTTTAATGTATCTAAAAATATTATACATCCTGTTTTAAAGACACCCCTTATTTGCTATATGAAAAAACAGATTTTTTCATATCCTTCCCCTTCACCTGTGTCATGTAAGAGGAAGGAATAGAGATTGTTAGAATTTTTTGCATGTTCTGTTTGCCAAAAAGCTCTTACAATCTCTTGGTTTGGGATAGATGTAATAGAATATTTTCTAACACTCTGCCAATAATTGTTTTTTGTTCATGTCGAACTGCTGATAATACACAGGAATATGATAAATAGTTCTCAATCCCAATAAATACTGCATATCTTCTTTTTCTGGTTCATGCGCCGTAACAATAATCAGCTTATCAGCCTTGTTATTGTTAGGATAATGATTATACTTCAATAGCTGTCCCATGGCTTCTCTAATAGCTGCTTTTACTGTTTTTGCAGTTTTCAATTCAAAGAATATCTTTTTCCCAGAAGAATCATTGCAAGAAATATCTACATAATCGTCCTCCGCTTTCACATTTTGATAGCCATTCTTCTTCAAATAATTAACCATCGCATTTGAAAGCTCATTATGTTGGAATGTCATTATGTAATCAGATGCTTTTACTTTCACTGCACCTGTCTTTTTTGCCTTCTGGATTGTTTCAATATATCCCTTATACCCTGGCAGTGCTTTCACATACTTATCGTCCAGCTCTTTATCCGCAAGGGGGATTCCACTTTTCACATGGCTGCTCAAATATTTATCTATTATGGGCTTCTCATTCAAAATGAAGTCTTGCAAAGTATCAAGGTAATACCTATCTGCTGGATAAAAATATCTCCACCTATTTGGCTTTGTTTCTTTAAATACCTTTCCCTGCGCCTCAATTAACTCTTTGACGGCTACTACATAGGGAACTCTCTCTGCATTATCTCTACAGGACAACTCTATTGAAGATACCCCATCAGAATCACAACTCCAATTTATATTATAGATAAATTCCTTGGAGTCTGCGTTATCCCAGAAAGTCAGAACCATATAATCATCATTTCCACGGAAATACATTCCCTGTTCAAGCCTATTCTTATTGTTAATCTTTCGTGGAACAAAATAAAAATCATCATGTTCCGCTTGCCAGTCCAAAAGGAAATCTAAGCAATTCTTGTGTATTTGTAAGATATCAGTCTTCATAAACGTAACCTACTTATGCCTTAGTATTTTTTATTTTAGTATATACCAAATCAGATACCTGTTCCCATCCATCATAAAATCGAGTATAACTATCAAGTTCAATCTTTCCATCATCAAGCATATCGCTTAATATTCTCAAAAAGAATTCTCTAAACTCAGTCGCAAATTCTTTCTTTGTATTAATGGCATTGTTAGCGACACTTCTTAAAGTAGGTTTATGAGAAAGCATGTCCACAATTTCTGAAATATCATCATTCCCATTCAATTCCTTGATTAAGACTGACAATTTCTCCTTCTCATCATGGTCAGTAAGATTTCTCTCTAAAATGTTGATGAATTTCTCCATGAAATATCTTTGTTTCGATTGCTTTCATCAAATCGCTCCTTTCACACGCTTAACCCCTGTTACATAGTCATATATCATTGAACGTTCATGTATTTCCAATTTCTCTAATTGCTGTTTTTTACTGCCAATATTCTGTCAATAGCTCCACACTTTCTGTCCAAATAATCAACAATTTGCTGTTGCTCATTCAAATCCATAGGAAGGCCCGAAGGAAAACTTGAAGGAAAACTCGAAGGTGCAGCTTCAAAAGTCATAGAAATAATAATTAAAAAGCTTCTTTATTCTGTTCAAGTAATCTCTTCGAAATTTCAAGCACATCTTCATTCCTAGCAATGGCACTGTCATCTGCTTTACTAAAATCTATTACCAAATATCTTGGTGCATTATTCTTAAGTATAACTACCGAACCAAGCTCATCTACTAATCTTGCAACTTTTGAAAAGTTTTGATTTGCTTCTGTAATTGAAACCATTGTGTTTGTATCTACTGTCATATGAACATCTCCATTAACTCATACAGATATTATATTTTTTCTAGGATAAATTCAACCTATTTTATTTTTTTCATAAACTTATTCAAGCACTTACATACTGGAAGTTACTTTTTTCTTTTCGCAAACTTATCAATAACATTGTCTGCCCAAAAAGTAAAAAAGAAATCTGCAATTTCAGCAAATAGATTAATAATAAAATCAAACATATAAGTTTCCTCCAACTTCCGATTGAACAACTTCATTAATATCATTATTCTACCATAATTACACTTACAATCCTACTTCATTCTATTAAAATTGATTTACA